>ERZ773169.1166-NODE-1166-length-25069-cov-45.655433_pt1 | contig 25069 bp, 22 predicted proteins | sample MGYA00580536_ERZ773169 | MGnify/ENA primary metagenome ERZ773169 (study PRJEB29015, sample SAMEA2737814) | human gut metagenome | biome: human gut; feature: human-associated habitat; material: faeces | place: China | collected 2012 ... | reverse complement strand
TTCAATTTTAGTATTGACTTTTTATTTGCAGGCTAAAGTAACGAGAATGCGACGCACAATTATTCAAACGTAAAGTCTTATACCCTAACAGCGAGAAAGACTGCCGAATTGCTCCGACAGTCTCTCATTTTTTACAAGTTCTCCCTGTTCTGCCGCCGGATTTTTCTCCGTACAGCCTGCACAGCCAAGGCTGAAAACAAGTATCAGCAACAATATCATTTTGTTTTTTCCCAATATCCGGTTCCCCTCTCTTAAAATGGATTTTAATGGTTCTATAGCAATTCGCAGCCATCAAACAACAAATGGTTACAGATCGTTATAGTTTAACCGGATATCTCTCCATTTTATACATCCACTCAGAAACCTTTTTTTCTCATATAGACAGCAATATCATGATAAACCTGCTCCCTGCCGATCTCATTAAGAATTTCATGACGCATTCCCGGATACAGTTTCCCCTTTACATCTTTATAACCAGCCCGTCGCATAGCCCGCACTGTCTTTGCAAAATGGCGCACATTGATCAGACAGGGATCCTCAGCCCCGCTTACAAACAATACCGGCATATCTGGATTTGTACAGGAAAAATGCTCCACATCATAGGCACGCTTCATCAGTTCAAATAATGCCAGATACGCATCGTCCGTAAAAGTGAAACCACACAATTCGGATTCCTCATATTCTTTTGCCACATCAGGATCAGAACAGATCCAGGCTGTACACCTCTTATCCTTTCGGAATTTCATTGCCCCTGCACCAAATGACATTGTTTCGATAAGTTTACTTCTGTGTCTCGGTCCAAAGACTGCTTTCTCTGTCTTTGCAATGGCAACTCCCAGAGGCATGGCAGTATTGTAGCTTGGAGAACCGCACACGATCAGCATATCTACGCAGCTGTCATGTTCTGCCACAAATGCCCTCACTGCCAGCGAGCCCATACTGTGCCCCATCAGGATCAGCGGAAGTTCCGGATAATATGCATGGATTTTCCTGTTCACTGTTCGGATATCCTGAAGCATCGCCTGTGCTCCCCCACCGTATGTAAAGCCGAGATCATCCTGATGTTTTACACTTTTTCCATGTCCTCTGTGATCATGAATCACCACCACATATCCAAGCCTTGCCAGATACTGCATAAACGGAATATATCTCTCTTTATGCTCACTCATTCCATGAACCAGCTGTACAACTGCACGATAAGGTTTCTTATCCGGTATCAGTGCCATGACCGAAATCTCAAGCCCGTCTGCTTCTGATTTAAAAGAACTCTCATACTTCATAGATCCACGCCTTCTTTCTGTATTTTCTTATATATTTATATTATCCGCTCTGATTTCTATAATTTTGATTATAAGTAAGACAATTGCCATTGTCAACGCATTCTGATATAATCAATTATATCGTTACTGCTCACTCTGTTCTCAGTAACATTACATCTGCACGAATGTTGTTGCAGATATAAAATTGAAACTTTTTAACATAATAGGTTTCAGAGCGGTTATGCTCTAAGACAGGAGGAAATATGACAAAAGGTAATAAAAAAGGACATGCCGGGCTGATTATTTTCATTCTGATCCTGGTTCTCGTCATTGGCGGAGGTACAGGTTTCTATTTCTATCAGCGACAGCAGCCACGCAAGGCAGTTGAAAATTTTCTTGACAGTATGAAGAAAATGGACTTCAATACAATGGAATCCATGATCCAGAGCAGCGATCTCACAGCACTGGACAATGCAGATATCCGCGATGCCGCATACACGGATTTCTTCTCAGAAATTAACAAAAAGATGACCTATAAGATCACCAGAAACAGATTCGACATCCAGAATGGTACAGCTTCTGTCACAGCACATATCACTTACATTGACGGAACCAATATTTATAAAGCGACTATCACTGAATTTCTCCGTCAGATCGTTTCCAACGCTTATGCCGGAAACCAGCTTACAGAAGAAGAGACACAGACAAAACTTGCTTCCATTCTGAATGAACAGGCAAAAAAAGTGGAAAAAGATGTATTCTCCGAAACAGATATCACCTATCCGGTGATCAAAACAGATTCCGGATGGAAAATTGTTTCTCTGGATGATGAGACAGTAAAAATCATGTCAGCAAACTTCAAGAGTGTTGAAGAGGAAATAAACAACTCCCTCAACAATATGGATAACGAAGATTCCTCAGGTTCTTCTTCCAATGCACCGGAGGCATCTGCAGATGATACGCTTAATCTCACAACAGAAAAATTTACGATCAAATATACCAAACATACGATCACCAAAGACTTTGCCGGAAATCCATGTATTATGGTTTATTACGATTACACCAATAATTCTTCCTCTTCATCCAGTGCAATGGTTGATGTCAGCCTAAAAGCTTACCAGCATGGAGAATCCTGCGAGGCAGCGATTCCCGAGAATAATGACGATGCCATCGATCATTTTACAGCTGAGATTCAGCCCGGACAGACCGTTAATGTGTGCCAGGCATTTACACTGACAGATGAAAGTGATGTAACGATTCAGGCACAGGAGGCATTTTCCTTCGATGAAGACGCAAATGCCAGACAGATACTTAAAGTAAAATAATTCGATTATCAGACAGATATCCTCAATTGAAGCAGAAAACTTATTTAATTCTGTTGAAATATGCACAGTGGTTCAAATTTAATTTGAACCTGCTGTGCATATTTTTTGTCTTTTATGGAACAATATGAAATGTAATAGCTTTATGATTCCTGTCAGAGCTGTCTGCAGCCACAGGAATACGAAAGGATGGTGACTTTATGGGAAGCAGATGTTTAAGATATACGGTGCTGACGATTGCCATTATCGGAGCTGTTAACTGGGGACTGATTGGTTTTTTCAATCTGAATCTGGTTGCTCTCCTTTTCGGAAGCATGAGCTGGATTTCCAGGATCATATATGGTCTGGTAGGAATCTGTGGACTCTGTCTTCTGACCTTCTACGGCGATTCAGACACTGAATCTGAATAAGAAAGAATCCTGCAAGCAGGATTCTCAGCCTGCGGCGGGTCGCTTCAGCGACATAATTCCTCTACGCCGCAGTGCGATCCTGCCCGAAGGGCTTTTTTATGTTATAGGAACATTACGGAGTAATTTCCTATAACATAAAAAAAGGACTTCGGAAAATCCGAAGTCCCAAGAGCGATAGACGGGGCTCGAACCCGCGGTCTCGACCTTGGCAAGGTCGCGCGTTACCAACTACGCCACTATCGCACAAGCGGGTGATGGGAATCGAACCCACGTATCCAGCTTGGAAGGCTGGTGTTCTACCATTGAACTACACCCGCAGATATTCAGTTGAAAGAGCGATAGACGGGGCTCGAACCCGCGGTCTCGACCTTGGCAAGGTCGCGCGTTACCAACTACGCCACTATCGCATAAGCGGGTGATGGGAATCGAACCCACGTATCCAGCTTGGAAGGCTGGTGTTCTACCATTGAACTACACCCGCGCAGCTTGTTGTCTGTGCATTTCTGTCGCATCAACGAAGATTAGTATATATGATGAAACTGTATTTGTCAACACTAAATTTAAATTTTTTCTATTTTTTTGATAACATAGTTACTGTTCACTTCGTTCTCAGTAACGCAGCCAAAATTCCATATTGCCTGCGGCAATGGAATTTTGGCTTGTATACCCCGAGATTTTGGCATATTCATGCCATAACATACTGAATCATTCCCACTTCCAGTATGTTATGGCACTTGTCAGTAAGATAAACCAGATAAACCAGAATAGTTTTATATTTACAGTTTACAGCATTGGACAGAAGATTAATTCTCCCAATCCCATACATTCGTAGCTTCCACTGAACTTCTTGGTTTCTTGATCACAAGTTCAGGACTCTTCGCACTGACCTTGGTGTTTGCCGGAATAGATGCTGTAATAAAGGTATTACCTCCGATGATCGTATTCTCTCCTATCACAGTCTCACCGCCCAGCACAGAAGAGTTAGAATAAATTGTCACATTATCTCTGATTGTCGGATGTCTCTTCACATTGGCAAGCAGCTGTCCCTGACGGGTGGAAAGCGCACCAAGAGTCACACCCTGATATAATTTCACATTCCTTCCAATCTCTGTAGTCTCACCAATTACAACACCGGTTCCATGATCAATAAAGAAATATTCTCCAATCGTTGCGCCCGGGTTAATATCAATTCCTGTATAACCATGTGCATACTCAGACATTATTCTCGGAATAAACGGTACATTCTCAAGATAAAGAACATGTGCAAGTCTATATACATAAATTGCATAAAATCCAGGATAAGAGAAAATAATTTCCTCTTTACTCTTAGCAGCCGGGTCACCGTCAAAACCTGCCTGCAGGTCAGTCAGCAACATACGCTGGATTTCAGGAACATTGGCAAAAAATCTCTCTGTGATCTGCTCTGCATGTTCTTTGGCCTTCTGTTCCTCTTCGCCCTGATATAAAAATGCAATCTCAATCTGCTCCTGCAAGCAGTCATACAGATCATTCAGGCGATATGCCACATAATGCTCCGGAAACACGCTGGCACTGGAATCCACACTGAAATATCCGGGAAAAATAATAGACCTCATATCTTTAATGAAGTTAATAATCTCTTTCTTATTTGGAAGACGTTCTCTGTCCTTTCCCAGAAAGAGTTCTTCTTTACGGTAAGTATCTGTCAGCTTCTCCACAGCCTCCAGAATTGTTTTCTTCTTATCTGTCATAATCGTCACCTATCTGCTTTCCTCGCAGCTGCTTATTATCCCCAGACAATAGCAATCCAGAGGGTACACAACCGCATTTTGTTATTATCTTATTACAGCAAAACCAATTCGTCAATAAAAAAAGAATTGACCTTTCCGTAGATTCCTTATATAATAAAAAACAGTTCCGGTTACACTTCAGAACTGTTTCTAATCTTAATATGGAGATGTACCCAAGAGGCTGAAGGGACCGCACTCGAAATGCGGCAGGCCGGGCAACCGGTGCGAGGGTTCAAATCCCTCCATCTCCGCTCTTTCTTTGTAAAATTCTTTATAATAAAAATGTACAATAAGCTTGACAATCGTTGCTTTTATATGTATAATTGCAACAGTAAAAGAAATTTTACAAGTTGGTTTTGATAGGGGATTGGTCAAATGGTATGATAGGGGTCTCCAAAACCTTTGGTGGGAGTTCGATTCTCTCATCCCCTGCTCCTAATGAGTCGGAAAGCTAATAAAATCAATGCTTTCCGGCTCTTTTGTTCTTTACTAAAATCCTTCCGAATACTGACAGCAAATAACAACCATTTTGATATCATTTCATAAAATCACATACCGTCACGCCATCTGAACCTGACGGATACTCGTTCAATCCATAAATATTGCGAATCCAGCCGGACCAGTGTGCCTGTGGATCATAATGTTTTCCATTAATAGTTACCCAGCAGTGATCGTACCCTATTATTACTTTTATATTTTTATATCCAACTTCCTTTGCCATGGCCGCAAAAGCGCATGCAAAGGAATAACAGTTGCCAGTTCTTGAACTTAACATTTTCAACGCAGTTTCCCGATACCATCCCTTTTTACTTCTGTCCGGATCATCCCCACCATAGTTAAACTTACTCCAGTCTGTTATGTAATTCCAACATGCCCGGAGCTTCTGTGACTGATTCATTTTTGAGTTTGTTATAGATGAAACAGTCTGCATAACTTTCATCTTCAAAAGAGCATTGGTATTTTTCTTCACTGCACCACTTGACGTAAAGTATAACTGTCCGTTTTCACGAGAGCGATTCTGATAGCATCTTCCCTTAGAATCAGCATAATACAGATTATTTTTATAAACAAAATACCCTGTGGCAGGATTTCCTGACTTAGAAATAATATAATACTTCTGTCCGGAAACTGTAACCATTTTGTTTTTCTGATTTCTCAGCAAATGGCCATTTTCATTAAATACATAGACCTTTTCACCAATTCTATGTGTTCCTTTATATGCATACCCATTAGAACCAAAATAATATCTAAATCCGTTATAATTCTGCCAGCTATCTTTTAGCATGCTTCCTTTGACATAGAAAGAAAGCTTATTTCCATTCACTCGGAGTTCTTTTTCCGGAATTACCGGAGTTACAGGTGTCTCAGTTGGTATTGGTGTTGCAGTTGGTGTTACTGATGCAGCTACCAACGGCGTCTCATTCGCAAAATCCTGTGCTGCAATATTGATCGGTGCAATGGCCAGACAGATTACTGTACTAAAAGCAGTTATACTTTTTCTTAGCTTCATACTTATTCCCCTCTCTCACTTCTCATATATTTGATTTCAGCAAAATTCTTCCGCATTTTTTATTTCATAAAGTCACAGATATCTACGCTTGATCCAAGTGGATGAGCGCTAAGTCCATAAACGTTGGTGATCCATCTGGTCCAATGAGCCTGGGGATCATAATGTCTTCCATCAATCGTTACCCAGCAGTGATCATAGCCCATCCACAGTTTTATATTTTTATATCCGATTTCCTTCGCCATGGCCGCAAAAGCACAGGCAAAATAATAACAGCTTCCTGTTCTGATGGTAAGCATTTGTAAGGCAGCTTCCCGATACCAATTTTGTCTGTGCCTGTCAGGATCACCTCCGCCATAATTGAATTTATTTTCATCTACAATATAATTCCAGCATGCCCGGAGTTTCTGTGACTGATTCATTTTTGAGTTTGTTATAGATGAAACAGTCTGCATAACTTTCATCTTCAAAAGAGCATTTGTGTTTTTCTTTGCTGCACCACTTGCTGTAAAATATAGCTGTCCATTTTCACGAAAACGCTTCTGATAGCATCTTCCTTTAGGATCAGCGTAATATAGATTATTCTGGTAAATGAAATATCCCGTAGCAGGATTTCCTGATTTGGAAATAATATAATACTTCTGTCCGAAAACTGTAACCATTTTGTTTTTCTGATTTCTCAGCAGATGACCATTTTCATCAAATATATAAATCTTATTATTGATTCTATGAGTACCTTTATATGCATGTCCATTGGCACTGAAATAATATCTGAATCCCTTATAATTCTGCCAACTATTCTTTAGCGCTTTTCCATGGATATAAAAAGAAATCTTATTTCCATTCACCCGCAGTTCCTTTTCCGGAATCACAGGCTGTGGCGGCATTTGAGTCGGTGTTGGTGTTACAGTTACTGACGGTGTTTCATCAATAATATCCTGTGCAGGCACACTTGCCGGCGTTACAGCAAGACAAACTAATGCCAGAAAAACAGGTACTATTTTTTTAATTTTCATACTTGTGTTTCTCCTCCTCATTATTCTAACAACTTTGGTAAAGGCCTTCGTAGAACAGCCTCTTTTTCATTATATAAAGTCGCAGGCAAAAGGTCAATTTCTAATACCAAATTATTAGAATATCATAACATAATATAGAGAAAAGCGAAAAGTTTCTCCACGCATAAAGTGAATGAAAACTTTTCGCTTTTCATAGATTTTTACTTCAGTTTATTCCGTTCAGAATTAATATCTTTTAAGGCACTGTAGTGTTTAGTTAATCGGATATTCGCAATTGAAGCAGGGGACTTACTTGATTCGGTTAATTTCGTGACAAGCTGGCCTCCTTATTAAGACCTTCAGAACTGTACGGATCTCCTATTCCCACATAGATCAGAGTATTCGTATCTGTCAGGCGAAGCTGGTATCCGATATAAATATTCAATCCCAAGTCTACTTTGAAGTAATATCCATAATCTGTTTTGATAACCTCGTCAATCGCCGCACTCCAGTTCACGGTTGATAAATCAGAACAATAATATTTGATTGTTTTTCCTGAAAACTCCACTTTGGACTTATCCTGTTCTGAATCAGTCATATACCAGGTTCCTTTGACAAGATTCAGACCTTTAAGGTCTGCTGCTGAAGCTGGAATCTCTTCTACTTTCTTACCATCTTTCAGACGGTAAATAACAGCCGTCCCGTTCTCGTTTCCTGTTCCACATCCATGCCAGGTAAAGTAATAAACAAATCTTACATATCCGTCCTTATTATAGGTCTCCTTGCATTTGGTATTTGCAAAAAGAATCTCTGTCTTTTTATCCAGATAGCCAGCCTTCTTATCATCAGCGAACTGTTTGAAGAGATCTTTTTTTAATTTCAGATTCTCGGTATAGTATGATTTTAAAGATTTGTTGATTTTCTTTACTGCTGCGCTTTTTCCCTTTAACTGTGGAAGTTCATAGGAATAAGTTGCGCTTGATTTCTTGTATGTTTTCTTCTCCTGTATCTTTCTGATCGTGTATCTGGCTTTCGATGCCGCCTGAACGTTCTGTACACTTCCCAGACTCACCGTGATACAAAGAGCACATATCGCTATCATAAATCCGATTATTTTACTTTTCCATACCCTCATTTTCAATTCTCCCCTTTCAGGCAGCTAATAAATAGTAAATTTATATCTGCCGATTGAAAATTCTTACTTTTTATTATGCACCATCAGAACGATATTTACAAGTCTTTTGCACTAAAGTCAGTTTTTAAAGAATCTCTATAGAAAAAACACCTGATAAACACACAAAAAGGAGTTGACGCACCAGATGATAAAAAAAAAACTTGTCGGCACACTAGATTATGGTAGAACATCTCTCAGAAGGAGATATTAATTTACACAAATCTGAAATCCGCCCTCTGGATGGCCTGCAGGGACAGGATTTTTATTCTCTATTCCTGAGAGAACTCAGTAAACCAAGATTCAGAACATCAAGAAAAAGCGGAGCAGCCTTGAATTGTATTTTCAAGGAAACAGCCCCACTTTTTATTTACTCATTCACCGGATTCACATGAACCATACAGTGTTTTACATCTTTAAAATTCTTCTCTATACTATGATGAACATTTTCCGCAATGTCATGTGCCTCATCCAGAGAAATCGTTCCATCTGCTGAAATTTCAATATCCACATACATCTTGGAACCGAAAAGTCGTGTCTGGAGAAGGTCGATTCCCTTCACTCCTTTCACTCCCATGATCACTTCTCTCATGCTCTCTTCTGTTGCCTCATCGCAGGAGTGGTCAACCATCTTATCAATTGCATCTCTGAAAATATCCACAGATGCTTTCACGATCAGTACACAGATTGCCACACTGGCAAGTGGATCCAGAATCGGGAAGCCAAGTCTCGCACCAAGGATACCGATAAATGCACCAACAGAAGACATTGCGTCTGAACGATGGTGCCATGCATCTGCCATCAGTGCACCAGAATTTATTTTCTTCGCAGCACTTCTGGTATACCAGAACATCCATTCCTTCACTACAATAGAAACAACTGCCGCAATCAGTGCCAATGTTCCGGGAATTGCAATGCTTGCTCCTGAAGTACTCTTAATAATGTTCTCAATTCCATTCATACCGATTCCGATACCGGTTGCCAGAAGTAACCCGGACAAAATAATGGAAGATACACATTCCATCCGCTCATGTCCATACTGATGCTCCTTATCGGATTTTTTGCTGGATAAATTCACACCGACTATTACTACGAAAGTACTTCCCACATCAGATGCTGAATGAATCGCATCTGAGATCATGGCACCTGAATGTGCCAGAATTCCGGCAAGTAATTTAAATAAGGAAAGTAACAGGTTTACTGCAATACTCACACCTGATACCTTCATTGCCACCTTATGTTCCCATGCAGGCTCTTCCTTCTTAGCTGTCGTGTTACTGTTTGTCTTGTCTGACATTGCTGTCATGTTTAATTTTTTTGTCTGTTCCATAAACCAGGACCTCCTAAATTTTCTTTTCAAATATATAAGCTTTTGTACTTTCCTATATTTGAGTTTACAGGTTCTTCTTATGTCACATACATTGCGCCACAGTCAGAAAACATATTTCCTTTCTGTGACTTATCAAAGTGCGGTCTTACAGGGGTCTTTTTGTATTTCGGAACTGCACCTGTCTCAGAAAATCCTCCTAAAAAAATCCCTCTAAAAGAAAATCTTTCCAAAACATACTTTTCAGAAAACAAAAAGACACACCTGCGGAACATACACTGTCCCACAGATATGTCTGAAAATTTTCATATCTGCTGCCGCTTCGCGCGGCCCGGCCCCACGCCCTCGAGCATCTCGGGCATCGCCTGCTCAGTTTGTACTGTTGATCTCGCATTCTGTTGAATGTAATGCAGTGCAAAGAGAATTAATGTTACATATATCAATTCACAAATAGCATGATGTGAATCAAACAACAAGTCATATTATAATAGTTTTATAAGACTGTTTCTATTTGACTTTCACTGATGATACACTATAGTATATCGGTTAGTCAAGCCAAATGTTATTGAAATTTTTTATCATGATGAAACAATATTCTGCAACCACACACCCTTCTTAACCAGCACAAATCCAATCACACACTTAATCAAATCCGCCAGCTGCACACATGCATAAATCACAAGCACATGAATTCCTGTATAACGACTCAGCACAAACGCGATCGGCACACTGACGCACCAGATAAACACACTGTCAAACAGGAACGTAATAATCGTCTTTCCACCGGAACGCAGAGTAAAATAGGTTGCATGCAAAAACGCATTCTGCGGCATAAAGAATGCAGTGATCATAATCAGATACTTCGCCAACTCCCTTGCCTCATCATTGGTATTATAAAGCATTGGAAACAGCGGCGCCATAACAAACATCACCATTGCCACACAGGTACAGCACATCACTGAGAACGCAATCATCTTGTTATCTGTATCTCTCGCTTTCTTCATATCTCCCGCACCCAGAAGCTGTCCCACAATAATCGCAACAGAATCTCCCAGCGCAATAAACACAATATTAAACACATTGTTGATGGTATTGGAAATATTCAGCGAAGCAACCACATTCAGCCCTCGAATCGAATAACACTGAGTCAGCATCGCCATGGCAGAAGCCCATAAAGTCTCATTAAACAACAGCGGTGTACCCTTGACCAGAATCTTCTTTGTCAGATTCGCAGGAACCTTAAGCGTGCTGTACAGCCCCTTTGCAAATGCATTCTTCTCCGTATGCCTGTGTGTCCAGCCTATTACAATTGCAGCCTCCACATAACGTGACAGCACAGTTGCGATTGCCGCACCTCTCACACCCAGTCTCGGGAAGAAAAACACACCATAGATCAGCAGGTAATTAAACAACAGATTCACACAGATTGCCACAACTCCTGCTTTCATTGGCAGAACAGTCTCTCCGCACTCTCTCAGAGTGCTGGAATAAATCTGCACCATCATAAACGGCGGCAGTCCCAACAGCATAATATCCAGATACTGCTTTCCATACTTAAGCGTATCTGCAATCTGCTGCGCAGTACCCTCTCCCTGCAGATACATACTGATCAGCTTCTCTCCAACAGTCAGAAACAGCAAAATCGTCCCGATTGTCAGGATCACAGCCATCCAGAACTTATACCTGAATGTCTGCCTCACACCCTCATGATCCTTCTGCCCAAAGTACTGTGCCGTAAAAATACCCGCTCCGGACACCCCTCCGAAAATACACAGATTATAGACAAAAATCAACTGATTCACAATGGAAGCCCCCGACATCTGCTCCGTGCCGATCCGCCCGATCATAATATTATCCAGCAGACTCACGAAATTCGTGATTCCATTCTGGATCATGATCGGAACAGCCACAGCCAGAACCATCATATAAAACTTCCTGTCACCGATAAACTTCTTACGAAACGATGACCTTTCTTTTGTCCTCTCCATAAAACTTTTCCTCATCCTTCTTCACAAAAACAGACTGTCCCGAGACAGCCCTCGCTTTAAGCGTTGTATCATCTACATTACTATAAAAAAAACAACATTTCAACCCCATATCAATAAATTCATACTATCATTTTCTGTTCCGTTTTTTCTTCACTCCATATCCGATAACGCACTTCCATACTATCATTCACAGTACCAGCCAGTTCACAGCAAAAAAAATAAATGTTTTGAACCACATCTACAGGGGGTGTAGCAACTCTTAGTCTTTGGGAATTTGCGTTATGTCAGAAAAATTCACTGTCTGAGCGAAGCGAGTTTGAATTTTTCTGGCATGGTTTTAGCAAATTTCCAAAGGCTTAGAGTTCCTGCCCCCGCAGCCGTGGTTCAAAACATTTATTTTTCTTCGCGTCCCCTTTGAAACCATTAAAAAACTGCCGTTCCCCAATAATGAGGAAAACGACAGCTTTTCAAAAAGTATTTGCAAGCCTATTTAATAGCACCCTCAACCATACCATTCATAATCTGCTTCTGAGCAAGCAGGAATACGATGATCATCGGAATCATTGCCAGGAGTGCTGCAGTAAGGATCAGATCCCACTGTTTTACATAAGAACCAACAAACGCCTGTACAGCAACCGGAAGAGTCTTAACCTTACCATTCTGTCCTAACATCAGAGAAGGAAGAAGGTAATCGTTCCAGATCCACATACCATTCAGAATAGTAACAGTAACAATAACCGGTTTCAGAAGCGGAAGGATAATGCGGAAGAAAGTTCCCTCAGGAGAACATCCGTCAATCGCTGCAGCTTCTTCCAGTTCATATGGAATACCTTTAATAAAACCAGTTAAGATAAATACTGTCATAGCACCACCGAATCCACAGTATGCAAATACAATACCAGGAATAGACTGAAGCATGTTGATTCCAAGAAATTTACCTACATCACGAAATGTAGAAACCAGAGGAAGCATGACTACCTGGAAAGGAATTGTCATAGATGCAATGAATGTCATATAAATAGCTGTAGACCATTTTGTCTTGTTACGGCAGATAACCCATGCAGCCATACCACCGAATAAAGCAAGTAATACAAGGGAAACAACTGTAATGGTCGCAGATGTTCCAAATGCACTCCAGAAACTGAAGTTAGAGTTGTTGACAACGTTTGAAATATTTGTCTTAAACTGTGCAAAGCTTGCACCTGCAAAGCTTACAGGGTTTGCAACAATACCGTTTGCATTCTTAAATGTATTAATAAGTACCAGATAGAAAGGAGATAATATGTACGCTGCGATAACAATCGCAACAGCTGTAAGCACTACCTTTGGAGTTTTCTTCGTAACCATTACATTTCAACCTCCTTCTTATTGGAAATTCTAACCTGAATAATAGATACAGCAGCCAGGATAATGAAGAACAGAATAGCTTTCGCCTGACCAAGTGCATAATTGTTCTTGGAGATTGCTGTATTGTAAATATTCAGAGCCAGCATCTGAGTACCGTTTGTCAGATAGTTTCCGAAGAAACTTGCGACAGAACCTGTACCATTTGTCAAAGCCATGTTAACATCGAACTGTTTGAATGCTGATGTTAAGGTAAGGAATGTACAGATTGTAATTGTAGCTGCGATCATCGGAATCTTGATCTTAAATAATGTTGTAACTGCATTTGCGCCGTCAATCTGAGATGCTTCCAGTACATCCTTCGGCACCTGAGTCAGACCTGTTACATAAATTAACATAATATAACCACCATACTGCCAGATATAAACAACGATGATAGCCATTAACGCTGTATTTGTCTTGGACAAAAGTGAAATATTATTTGTCATCTTAATCAGTACATTGTTAAACACAAACTGCCATACATATCCAAGTACGATACCACCAATCAGGTTTGGCAGGAAATAAGAAGCTCTGAAGAATGAGATTCCTTTAATATTAGATGTGCAAAGTAACGCAAGCAAAAATGCCACTACATTTATCAGAATCATATTCAAAACTACGAACAAAATTGTGATAAGCAAAGACCAAAGGAAACTCGCATCTCCAAACATTGCTTTATAATTTGCAAATCCTACAAATCCGTTCATTCGGATTCCATTCCAGTCTGTAAAGGAATAAAATACACCCAAACATAATGGAATGATTACTGTTACCGCAAAGGTAAACAACAACGGAAACACAAAGATAAAATTAACAATACTTCTATGATGTTTTAATGTAGGGAATAAATACATTCCCAGTAAAACGCAGATCGCGCCAATGATAAGTGCCTGACCTCTCCAGCCTGCCCCGGTTTTGGAAATATCCTGAATCAATGCTACAGCCAACAAAACAATACCGGCTATAAGGCATACCATTGATATTACTTTTTTACTAGCACTGTTTGTATTCATTTTGCCTTCACCCTTCCTATTTCTTATTTCAAAGCAAAATTAAATGTATATATTTTTCACATTTCATTTGCATAAAAAGCAGGCGGCAACTTTTACGCCGCCCACTGTTAAATACTTCGTTACTTAATTTGCATATGCACTCTGAAGAACCTGATTCATTGTTTTTACAAATCCATCTTCATCAAGACTTCCTGATGCAAAATCTGCAAATACCTGTCCTGTATAGTTCTGTGCAAGACCTTCCTTCATACCAGGTACAAGCCAATGCCAGGAAGATGTCTTTTCATTCTTCTGATAATCTGTAATTGTCTGAGCAAACGGATCATCACCTACGATATCACAGGATTTAAACGGACTGATAAATCCTGCCTCTTTTACAAGAACTTCCTGTGCTTCATCTGTTGTCAGCCACTGAAGGAATGCTTCTGCTGCTTCTACATTACCATCTTTATAAATGGAAAACCATGATGGAGAGTTTGTAAGAATTGTATCAATTCCATCTTCAAATGCATATGGAATCATACCAACTTCAAAGTTTCCTGCTTCTTTATAAGCATCTGCATCATCAACAGTCATAGTTGCGCCAATCCAGGATCCCTGTGTAACAAATGCATATTTACCGGATGAGAAGTTAAGAATCTGCTGGTCATATGTACCGGAAACAAGGATTGAAGGATCTGAATACTGATTCAGAAGACTTACGAAATCCGCAAAATCTTTAAAACGTGCTTCATCAAGTTTACCGCCATCATTGAGCATATCAATGTATGTTGTATCATCGCGTTTCAGACCTGCATCAAGATAATTTGCAAATAAATGCTGACCGGTTGACCAGTAAAGGTTTACAGGTTCTGCACAATATCCTACAACTGCAGTAATGCCAAGCTCATCTTTCTTGGAATCAATTGTCTCAAATGCTTTCTTGATCGCATCTGGACCTGTTAAAGTAGCCGGATCAATTCCTGCCTTGTCAAGAATATCTTTGTTATATGCAAGACCAATGGCTTCTGTTGTGTATGGGAAGCCGATTGTTCCCTGCTCATCATCTACATAAGCGGAATCTGTATCAGAAGCCCATTCCTGATCACTCATATCAACTAGCTTGCCATCCCAGTTGGCAAAATCTGTACTTCCACCATTTACAAAAATATCAGGCATATTATCTGACTGATAATATCCTTTCAGAGTACCCTGAATATCAACTCCACCGCCCATGGATTCGATTTCTACCTTTGTTCCTGTTTCTTTTTCGTACATCTCAGCCAGTTTTTTAAACTGAGCATCTACTTCAACCTTTCCATTTACAAGACGAATAGTATCACCCTCCGCAGCCTGTACAGCTACAGATGCCGGAACCATTGATGCGACCATTGCTACTGCTAAAAGTGTTGCAAATACTTTTTTCTTCATTTTCGTCACCTCGTCATTTTTTTGCTGTTTCTTTTTACCTTTTGCGCATAAGGTTTTGATAGTTGTATCATACCACTTTACGTCTGAAATTTCAATACCTTTTTCGCATAAGTTTGAATTTTTTTATTTTTTCGTCCATGTCATTGTGCAATATTCACAATTTATTTTTTAATCTTCTTACACTATCACTAAAAAACAGTCCGGTAAATATCCGCTATTGAAACAGAAAACTTACCTGCTTCAGTTAAGGTTAAACAGTCAAAAATGGGTGGTACCATAAGTGCCACCCACAAAATACTAGTTATTAGTTTGCATATGCACTTTCAAGAACCTGCTGCATTGTCTTTATAAAGCCTTCTTCATCAAGGCTTCCAGCTGCATAGTCAGCAAATACCTGACCTGTGTAGTTCTGTGCAATACCTTCTTTAAATCCAGGAATTGACCAGTGCCATGCGGATGTCTTTCCTGCTTTCTGATAATCAGTAATTGTCTGAGCAAACGGATCATCGCCTACGATTGTGCAGGATTTAAATGGGCTTACGAATCCAGCTTCTTTTACGAGAACTTCCTGAGCTTCGTCTGTTGTCAGCCACTGAAGGAATGCTTCTGCTGCTTCTACATTACCATCTTTGTATACAGACCACCAGGATGGGGAGCTTGTAAGGATTGTATCCTGTCCGTCTTCGAATGCGTATGGGATCATACCAACTTCGAAATTACCAGCTTCTTTGTAAGCGTCAGCGTCATCACCAACCATTGTTGCACCGATCCAGGATCCCTGTGTAACAAATGCATATTTACCGGATGAGAAGTTCAGAATCTGCTGATCGTATGTACCGGAAACAAGGAGCGCAGGATCTGAATACTGGTTCAGAAGACCTACAAAGTTAGCGAAATCTGTGAAACGGTCTTCGTCAAGTTTACCGCCATCATTGAGCATGTCAATGTAAGTAGTGTCATCTCTGTCAAGACCTTCATCCAGATATGTACCAAATAAATGGTTACCTGTTGACCAGTAAAGGTTAACTGGTTCTGCTGCATAACCTACAACTGCTGTCAGTCCAAGTTCATCTTTCTTGGAATCAATTGTCTCAAATGCCTCTTTGATTGCATCCGGACTTGTTAATGTGGAAGGATCAATTCCCGCTTTATCAAGGATGTCTTTGTTATATGCAAGACCGATTGCTTCTGTTGTATATGGGAAACCGATTGTACCCTGGCTCTCATCAACATAAGCTGCATCTGTATCAGAAGCCCATTCCTGATCGCTCATATCTACTAACATATCTGTCCAGTTAGCAAAGTCTGCTCCACTACCATTTACGAAGATATCAGGCATGTTATCTGACTGGTAGTATCCTTTCAGAGTACCCTGGATATCGATTCCGCCGCCCATGGATTCGATTTCTACTTTAGTTCCTGTTTCTTTCTCATACATTTCAGCTAATTTCTTCAGCTGAGCGTCAACTTCGATCTTACCGTTTACAAGACGAATACTGTCACCGTCTGCTGCCTGTACGGATACTGCTGCCGGAACCATTGATGCGATCATAGATACTGCTAAAAGTGTTGCAAATACTTTTTTCTTCATTTTCGTCACCTCGTCATTTTTTTAACTGTTTCTTTTTACCTTTTGCGCATAAGGTTTTTCGATAGTTGTATAATACCACTTTGTTTCTGAAATAGCAATACCTTTTTCGCATAAGTTTGAATTTTTTTATCTTTCTTTTTCGTCATTTGTTAAATATGCACAATTTCTTTTTTTCATCTTATTACACTATATCCAAAAAAGTGCTACTTTGAGGTCAAAAAAGTGCATACTCTTTGGGTTGCGTCCTATAACTTGCAATTCTTTCCTTTCACCAGACAGATAAAAGGCTCCTGTTCAGAACATTACGGAGTAATATCTTATAACATAATAAAACCGGCAAAAGCCGGAAGTCTTGCTTCCTCTTTTGCCGGTTTTTTTTAATTTTCTACTTTTAAAAATGTAGCGGATGCTGCCGGTACTTTCCATTTACCATCTGCATAAGCTGCTTCTCCATTATTGGAATAGACTGACTGCGCATGCTGCGGAATCTGTGCATCACATTCCACATCCTGTCCGGATGGATTGAGTACAATATAAATCGTCTCATCTTTTCCGGTTCTTTTGTATACTAACGGGTATGCAGATTCTTTTACATATACAAATTCCATAGGTGCTGTATTCTGTAATGCCTGATGTTCTTTTCTTACTGCGATCAGTTTCTTTACTTCATCATACAGGCTATTCTTTCCCGCAAGTGCGTCCTCTGCTGTCGGACGGTCTTCATCAGGATCGATTTGGATGTAAAGTTCCTCTGGTTTGCAGCTTGAGAATCCTGCATTTGCGCTGTGATCCCACTGCATTGGGCTTCTGGATCCTGTGCGGTTGAAACCACCCTCCACAGATTTGATTCCTGAGAGATATTTCATACCGATTTCATCACCGTAATAGATGAAAGGTGCACCAGGTACAGATAACAGAAATGCAAATGCGATCTTAATTTCTTCATCATCCAGAGTTTCTTTAATACGGACCATATCGTGGTTTCCGGATGGAATGCAGATCAGTCCTTCTCTGTTGGTAGCTGCATAGTTTTCTTCATAAGTTTTGACAAATTCAGAGATATCTCCTTTTCCTCTTCTGGAGAAATATGGTTCTTCTACACGGAACAGGTCAAGATAATGAGATGGCCCGAAATGAAGAAGGAAATCCATATGGAATCCACCTCTTAATGAACGTCCCGGTTCGCCCCATTCTGAAAGAAGCGCACATTCCGGAAATTCTTCATCCATAAATTTACGGAAATCCTGCCATAATGCAATCGTTCCCTCCTGATCATCATCATTCTTTACCAGAGATCCGGCCATATCTACACGGAATCCGTCACATCCCATAGACATCCAGAAACGCATAACATCTTTCATCGCTTCTCTGGTCGCCATAGGTCCCGGTGCGTCCATTGGCTGCTGCCATTCTTTGTCACATCTTGCGAAGCCAAAGTTCAGAGCTGGCTGTACAGAGAAAAAGTTTACTGCACAGCAGCCATTTCTGTCTGAAAATCCTCGAATACTTCCTGTGATACTTCCTACATCTTTGAAATCATCCCATATATCATCGGTCCATACATAACGGTCTGTATATTCATTTTTCTCTGCTTTACAGGATTCTCTGAACCATTCATGATCTGTAGAAGTATGTCCCGGTACGAGATCAAGCAGGACTTTCATTCCTTTTTCATGAGCTTTCCGGAACAGTTCTTTTAAATCCTCGTTTGTTCCGTAACGCGGAGCTACTTTCTTGTAATCTGCCACGTCATAACCTGCATCATAAAACGGAGAAGCAAAACACGGATTTAACCAGATTCCATCACATCCTAAGTTCTTGATATAATCCAGTTTGCGGATGATTCCCTGAATATTTCCGATTCCGTCCCCATCTGTATCCAGAAAAGTCTGTGGATAAATTTCATAAAATACGATGTTTTCTAACCATGATGGCATTCCCATTGTAAAAATTCTCCTTTAAATGTTTTTCTTTATATGCCTGCACAATTGATCATACAGAAAAATTTTCTGAAGCAAGAAAAAACTCTTGTCTTTTGCGGCAATTTTTTTACAGTAATTTGATTATATCTCGATTATTCAGGAATCTCCTCTGAAATTTTGACTAATTTTTATACTATTTTGACTTTCTATAACCAGAAGTCTCAATTACATCAGTAAGTTTTCTGAGTGAAGTCATGTCAATCTTCCCGGAAGGTGTTATCATGTTACAGGAACATTACTGAGCAATTTTCTCCAACATAATAAAACAGCATTTCAGGTTCTGCACCCGAAATGCTGTTTTATTATGTCTTATTCATTTTGTATCCGTTTATGCTGCCTGTTCTTTTTTCTTACCGGTAACTGTAAGCAGATGACTTTTGATCAGTACCGGACGTACTGCATTGTAGATCACTGCTACCAGGATCACAGAAACAACTGCATTGAATAATGTCGCTACAGCACTCATTTTTGCAAGTGCCTGTGCCAGTTCCTGAGGCTGTCCGAGAATATACTGTTTATAGAAATATCCTACGATCGGATCTGCTACAACATTAAACGCAAGACCTGCTACAGAAGCAATCACACTCCATTTGAAAACGTATTTCTTATCTGTGCTTTCATTGATCTTTGCAATCTTATGTGCTACCAGACCTGTGATCAGGCCAATACAGAATTTCAGTACAAATGTCTTTGGTGCGCCTGTGATATATACAGGATCCATCAGGTCTGCGATTCCCATTCCGATGGCACCGGATAATCCGCCGTATACACCGCCGATCAGAAGTGCTGCCAGTACGCAGAATGCATTTCCGATATGGATGGATGTTGCATCACCGCCCGGTACAGGGATCTTAATCTGCAAGAATGTAAAAGATACATAGCATAACGCAGCCATAAGAGCTGTCTCTGCAAGTTTTGTAATTGTGCTGTTCTGAGTATTCATAATAACTGTCCCCTCTCGTATAATCTGATAGAAGGCCCATATCAATAAGCCAGATTGCCTGTTTGATTTTCACTATCAGATTTTTTATATATTGACGCATCAATATGTTGAAGTTATCATACGCGAAATGTGTCATTATTTCAATGACCAATTTTTTGAATTTTTTAGAGGTCAGATTGGATATTATGTAAAAGAATCCTGCCCGGAGGGCCTTTTTGTGTTATAGGAACATTACGGAGTAATTTCCTATAACACAAAAAAGCCCTCTGTCTGCATGCTTCTCACATGAAAACAGAGGGCTTCATTATTCTATATTCTATTTGCTTAGATCCTTGCTACGCCTGATTTTCTTGCTGCTTCTGCTACAGCTTTAGCTACAGCGTCTTTTACGCGTGGGTCAAATGCTGCCGGAAGAATATATTCCGCTGTTAATTCTTCGTCACTTACCAGACCTGCGATTGCATATGCTGCTGCAACTTTCATTTCATCGTTAACATCTGATGCTCTTGCGTCCAGTACACCACGGAAAAGTCCCGGGAAGCAGAGTACGTTGTTTACCTGGTTCGGGTAATCAGAACGTCCTGTGGATACCACTGCTGCGCCTGCTGCTTTTGCTTCGTCAGGGAAGATTTCAGGTACCGGGTTTGCACATGCAAAGATGATAGGATCTTTTGCCATTGAGCGGACCATATCCTGTGTCAGTGTTCCAGGTGCGGATACACCGATGAAGATGTCTGCGCCTTTGATCACTTCTGCAAGAGTACCTTTCTCTTTGTTGAAGTTTGTGATCTTAGCCATCTCTTCTTTGATCGGGTTTAATCCTTCTCTGCCTTCGTAAATCGCACCTTTTCTGTCTGTCATGATTACATTCTTAAGTCCCATGGACATTAACAGTTTGATGATAGCGATACCTGCAGCACCTGCTCCGGAAGTAACGATCTTCACTTCATCAAGCTTCTTGCCAACCAGTTTCAGCGCATTGATAACACCTGCAAGTGTGATAACTGCTGTTCCGTGCTGGTCATCGTGGAAGATCGGAATATCACAGCATTCTTTCAGTTTCTTTTCGATTTCAAAACATCTCGGTGCGGAAATATCCTCAAGGTTGATTCCTCCAAAGGATCCGGCCAGAAGACTTACTGTCTTAACGATCTCATCAACATCTTTACTGCGGACGCAGAGCGGAATCGCATCTACACCGCCAAATTCTTTAAAGAGTACACATTTGCCTTCCATAACAGGCATACCTGCTTCCGGTCCGATATCTCCCAGTCCAAGTACCGCAGTTCCGTCTGTTACAACAGCAACTGTATTCCAGCGTCTTGTCAGATCATAACTCTTGTTTACATCCTTCTGGATCTCCAGACAAGGCTGAGCAACACCCGGTGTGTAAGCAAGGCTTAAAGCATCTTTGGAATCTACTTTGGCTCTTGATACAACCTCAATTTTACCTTTTAAGTCATAATGCATTTTTAAAGATTCTTTTGCGTAGTCCATTTTGTTTTGGCTCCCTTCTGCACTCTTTTTTTGAGACGCCTACATTGTAACATTAACCTGGCTCAGATTCTACTGTTTTTCTGACCTTTTTTTATCAAAATAATTAAAACATCATCTTTCTGCAGAAAATTGTGAAGATGCTGTTTCAGTTACGGGACTTTATCATCTGATATCAAGGACAAAAAGAAGCTTTATATCATTATTTATCTGTATCAAAATGTACTTCTGTGCCGGCAACTGCCCGTTCATCCAGGAGCTGTTTGAAGGTCCTGGTCTTTGCTTTTTCTTCGTAGTCATCGGACCAGTAGTAGCCTTTCAGCTCATCCATATACTCATAGTAGTCACAAAGATAAATATATACAGTGGAAATGTCTCTGTCCTGTATCGCATATGTGTTATTGCTGTTTGACACGCCTCCATATGGCATGATATCTCCATTGGCATCCAGCATAACTGCAAAATACTTTGCTTCCGGATCCTGCATTTTCATAGTGATCTCAAATGGTGTTTTCGTAATGGAGAGAACACCATCTCCATTTTCATCTACCACATTTACATCCTTTTTAACCGTATCGGAAGTATTTTTCTCTACATCTACGTTGAACTTCCAGTCACCCTTCAGTGTCCATGAGTTATATCTGTTATTACCTTCAATTGCCTCAGGATACCGTTCAAAATACTCATTCCACATCTCAGTGAAAAACTGATGTTCCAGATCCTTCTGTTCTTCTGTCAGGCTCTCATAATCTGCATCATCTGTGCTGATTCCATGCTCTGCCATTTTCTGATTATATTCATCCCGCAGATCCTGAGGGATATCCGGGGTAGTATCCTGGTCATCCGGAAGAGTACCCACAATATCTTTCAGATCCAGCTCCATAGCAAACCTGTCAGGTACTTTAATGTCTTTGACATAATCGCTGATTGCCGGACCTCCCACCTGAGGAAGCTTCTCATCACTGTATTCATCCATTCCCAGTACCTGGGCTAACTTATCAAAGCTAAAGTCCTCGGAATCTACATCAATCCCTTTTTCTTTGAAAAATGCATTACGCACCTCATAAAATTTTGTCCATCCTGCATCATCCACTGTCATATCTTCCACAGGAATACGCAAAACTCCTGCATAGGTGTTATCATCCAGCATTTTTCCATCCAGATAAGCATTGAACAGATTATTTTTTTCATCCATGTAATCATATTTCACTGTAGAATTCTCGCTGAGCTTAATATCGGGTTTTCCATCAGATGTAATGAATGTATCCGGAAATTTATCCTCTGTATGGATTGTCATGGACAGGTACAGAGCCATTTCATTACAGTATACTTCTGAAAGCGCGACAGTTGTTCCATTTACTGTTTTACTGTATGATTCATTGTCTTTCGTTTTATCTGCATTGTTATTTTCTGTTGTATTCTGATCCTCAGCCTGGGCACTTTGAGGATTACCTCCGTCCTCCTGACTTTCATCAGTATCTGCCAACTCTGCATCTTCTGCAGAATCTGTCAACTGCTTTGCATATTTCGAATAATCACCATAAAATCCCATGGAATTACCGAGCTGCTTAAATACATTTCCAACCAGAGGGATGTTCTCTGCAAATGCCGGATTTGTGATACATACTGTTGAAAATACAGCTGCAGCTGCAGTCAGTCCCAAAGCTGTTTTGTATACTGTTTTGAATTTCTTGTGCGATTTTGCTGTTCCTGTGGATTTCTTTCCGGAACCTCCTGTTGATTTTTCTGTTGATTTCTCCTGTAATCTTTGCACCATATTCTCTGTATTTTCCGTATGTCCAGAAGCTGCTGCCATTTCTCTGATTCTGGAAAATGCTTCGTTTTTTGCATCTTCTGCCTGCTTTGGCAATGGAAACTCTGCCTGCATGATTTCCTCTATCGCATTGTCATTTCTGTTATTCTTTTCTTTATCAAAATCCAACTTCTTCGCCATGATCACTTCATTCCTTTCTTGAACTTACTGTTATGTTTCCTGCTGTTACTGATCCTGTTCTCAGATTTTCATTCTGATATTCTGCAAACCTTCTGCTATACCTGTGAATTCTCTGTTTTTCTTTTTTTTCTGCTGCAGTCTCTTCTTCTGAATATTATCTTCTGCTGAAGTATATTCCTGCTTTAGCTGCACCCGGGCCCTGACCAGTCTGGTTTTTACTGTGTTTTCATTCATATTTAATATAGAAGCAATGTCTGCAATCCGAAATCCCTCTACATAATACAGAACCAGTATGATTCTGTAGGATTCGTCCAGCATTCCAAGCATTTCCTTGAACTCAAATTCCTCAATGGACATATCCTGTCCGGGGACTTCCGGAAGTTCTTCAGCTCTGCTGAAGTTTTTGTAGTGTCTGTGGATTTTATTGCATTCATTGATCAGGATCCTGATCATCCAGGTTTTGAAATATTCCGGATTTTTCAGTGTATGTATTTTTTCAAAGCAGGTAAGTATGGTATCCTGCATGGCATCTGCGGCATCCTCATCATTATCCAGGATTCCCCGCGCCACCTTGTACATTGCCAGAGAATTCTTTTCCATCAGTTCCAGAAATGCATCCGCATCTCCTGAAATGGAACGTTTTACCAACTGTATCAAATGCTGATCCTCCTTGCTTATATGTTTCTGTAAATGGTTTTCATTCGAATGAAGTTTTATTGTTTTTGTTTTACACTTATTAGATGGAGAAACTGCTGAAAAAGTTTCAAAAAAGCTGCCACTTTTTTCCGTGACAGCTTTCTCAGTAATTGTCATATAAAATTTTATAACTACTGCTATTTCTCTTCTACAGAATCCAGTCTTTTCTGATACATGGACTTTAGTAAAAATTTTCCTGTCTCTGTTTTGAATACTTTTTCCAGCATATTTCTCACATTATTGCCGGAGAAATTGCTTTCGTCCGCATTAACCAGATAATCCGCTTCTATCATGATCTGATAGTCAATACCATCTATTCCGTCTATCGTATGGTGATGGCTTACAACATAAGAAACCCTGTCTGTAAATTCTTTTGGCAGGTCTGAATCCTTGAAGAATTCTTCTAACAATGCCGCACTTTCCTCTTCCTGGTGCCTGCCATTGGTATTTCCATACTTTACTCTACAGAAAGGACAGGCAATATCATGCACAACCGCAATTATCTCCACCAGCTTCTGCAACTCCGGATTCAGATTTTCACCCTCCGCAATTGTTTTTGCATAGGCATATACCTTCATGAAGTGATTGATATCGTGGAGATTCCCCTCTGAATATGCTACCATTTTCTTTATAACTTCTGATACTGTCATGTTTCATTCCTGCCTTTCTCTTCAGTATTATCTTACTGGTTTTTATAACTTCTTAATACTTTTTGAGTTTTATCCTTCCTGTACTGAAATTTTCAATTTTATTGGTTTTATTCTATCAGATCTGTATTTTTGCTCCACAAATCCTCACCGATTGCAACACTTTTTTCTTTTATCGTAATCATATACTCGGAATCCACCTGAA
>ERZ773169.1155-NODE-1155-length-25357-cov-3.245356_pt1 | contig 25357 bp, 21 predicted proteins | sample MGYA00580536_ERZ773169 | MGnify/ENA primary metagenome ERZ773169 (study PRJEB29015, sample SAMEA2737814) | human gut metagenome | biome: human gut; feature: human-associated habitat; material: faeces | place: China | collected 2012 ... | reverse complement strand
GGTAGGGATCACCTTTATCTATGTTACCCATGACCAGGAGGAGGCACTTTCCATGTCTGATACGGTAGTAGTCATGAACAACGGTGAGATCCAGCAGATCGGCAGCCCGACAGATATCTATAATGAGCCGGAGAACCGTTTTGTTGCCGGCTTTATCGGAGAGTCCAATATTATAGAAGGAACAATGATCAGGGATTTCCTTGTGGAGTTTGATGGCTTCCGTTTTGAATGTGTAGACAAGGGATTCGAGGACAACGAAGCCATTGAGGTTGTTCTCCGCCCGGAGGATCTGGATATTGTGGAACCGGATCAGGCCAAGATCAGAGGAACTGTACGGAACATTACGTTCAAGGGCGTGCATTATGAGATTCTGATCGAGACGGAGCTTCGCACATACATGGTTCACACTACCGATTATGCAGAAGTGGGACGTGAAGTGGGACTGAAGTTTGGTCCTGAGGATATCCATGTTATGTGCAGAATGGGAGGATACTAATGAAACAGTTCAAGCATCTGATCAAGCCGTATATCATCTGGGCTTCGATCCTGATCGTGGTACCATTGATCCTGATCGTGCTTTATGCATTTACCTCAGATGGAAATGAAGTTCTGACCCTGCATTTTACATGGGCGAATTTTGCAAAATTTCTGGAAGCTACATATTTAAGTGTTATCCTGAAATCCTTCCGCCTGGGTATCCTGACCACACTGATCTGCCTGGTCTGCGGGTATCCGCTGGCGTACATTATCTCCAAATATTCCGAAAAGGTGCAGAGCTTTCTGATCCTTATGGTCACCATTCCCATGTGGATCAACATGCTTCTCCGTACCTATGCATGGATGAACATTCTTTCTGACAATGGTCTGGTGAACAACCTTCTGAAAATGCTGGGAATCTCACCGATCACCATGATGTATACAGATTTTTCCGTTATCGTGGGCCTTGTCTGTAACTTTATGCCGTTTATGATCATTCCGATCCATACATCCTTAAGTAAAATGGACAAGTCACTGATCGAAGCGGCTAACGACCTTGGTGCCAATCCCTTCCAGACCTTCTGGAGGATCACCTGGAAGCTTTCCATGCCGGGTGTTGTCAATGGTATCATGATGGTATTCCTTCTGTCCATATCAACCTTCGTTATTCCAAAGCTTCTCGGCGGCGGCCAGTACATGCTGATCGGTAATCTCATCGAGTCACAGTTTATTTCTGTAGGCGACTGGAACTTCGGAAGTGCCATCTCTCTGATACTGGCAGTGATCATCCTGATCTTTATGAGCCTGATGAAGAAGATGGATACCCAGGACGATTAAAGGAGGCAGGAGATGAAAAGAAAAAATACCATATTTTCAAAATTATACGTAGTGCTGTGTCTGGCATTTTTTTACCTTCCGATCCTTGTGACTATGATCTTTTCCTTTAACTCATCCAAGTCCCTGACCAGATTTACAGGATTTTCCCTGCGCTGGTACGGGGAGCTGATAAACAACATGGAGATCAGTAAGGCAGTTTATGTTTCGGTCACAGTGGCAATTCTGGCAACCGTTATTTCCACAGTGCTGGGAACCATCACAGCCATCGGACTTTCAAAATCCAGAAAGGTGCTGAAGGAGATGGTCCTTACCATCAATAACTTTCCGATCCTGAACCCGGAGATCGTAACCGCGATTGGTCTGATGCTGCTGTTTTCCTCGCTGGGAATGACGAAAGGCTATCTGACCATGCTGCTGGCACATATCGCATTCTGTACGCCCTATGTGATCACCAGCGTATATCCGAAAGTACGAAGCCTGGATCCGAACCTTGCCAATGCAGCCATGGATCTTGGCGCAACGCCATATCAGGCACTTACCAAGGTTATTGTGCCTATGATCAAAGAAGGGATTTTTGCGGGAGCGCTCCTGGCATTTACTATGTCCTTTGACGATTTTGTAATTTCCTACTTTGTTTCCGGAAACGGAGTAAAGAATATTTCCATTGTTGTATATAATATGACAAAGCGTATCAATCCCACCATCAACGCCCTTTCTACTATTGTGATCGTGGTCATTGTACTGGTGCTTCTTTTTGCAAATCTGATCATGCCGAAGCTTCAGGCCTCCACCGTGAAAAAAATGGATCCGAAAAAAAGAAGGATCGTTGCGGTTATCACAGCTGTTGCGGTTGTTCTGGTATTGGGAAAGTGGACGCTCGTAAGCCAGGGAAACCACGTGCTTCGTGTATATAATGCCGGAGAATATATGGACCTGAGTCTTCTGGACAAATTTGAGAAGCAGTATAACTGTACTGTTGTATATGAAACCTTCGAGTCCAATGAGATGATGTACACCAAGCTGGCCAGTGGTGAAACCTACGATGTTCTGGTTCCGTCAGATTATATGATCGAAAGACTGATCAAGGAGGAATATCTTCAGGCCCTTGACTGGAAAAAGATTCCAAACAGCAAAAATCTTCTTCCCGAGGTACAGAATAAGGACTATGATCCGGGAAATCGTTATTCCTGTCCGTATTTCTGGGGAACTGTAGGAATCCTTTATAATAAGAATGTAGTCTCTCAGGAGGATCTTGACAAAGAGGGCTGGAATATTCTCTGCGATGAAAAATATAAGGGAGATCTTTATATGTATGATTCCGAAAGGGATTCCTTTATGATCGCCCTGAAAGCGCTGGGGTATTCCATGAACACAAAGAATCCTGATGAGATCCAGCAGGCTTATGAGTGGCTGATCCGGCAGAGAGATACCATGGATCCGATCTATGCAGGCGATGATGTGATCGACAACATGATCTCAGGAAACAAGGCAATGGCGGTTGTTTATTCCGGAGATGCTTCCTATATTATCAGCGAAAATCCGGAGCTTGGCTATTATACTCCGCAGCAGGGAACCAATACATGGTATGATGCCATGGTCATCACAAAGGACTGCAATGAAGTAGATCTGGCTCATGAGTTCATCAATTTTATGCTGGATGATGAAAATGCTCTTTCCAATACCGAAGAAGTAGGATATACTTCTACTGTAAAGAGTGCATTCGAGGAGATGAAGAACGGAACTTATGAGGGAATTTCTTCCTATATTCCGCAGATCGACAATCCAAAGAATGAGATCTTCGGATACCAGAAGCCAAAGATCAAGCAGAAATTCGCAGAGCTTTGGACAAAGGTAAAAGCAAAATAACAAGACGTCAGAGAGAGACATGAAGGAGGTTCTATGAAATTAAAAAAAGCAGCAGCGATCATGTTATGTGTGGTACTTGGAACATCTATGGCAACAGGTGTCAGCGTCAGCGCAAAGGATAAGGATGAACTGGTACTTTATACATGGGACGGAATGTTTCCGCAGGAAGTGCTGGATGATTTTGAAAAGGAAACAGGGACCAAGGTGGTATATTCCAACTTTGATACCGATGAGACTATGCTTGAGAAGCTTTCTCAGGCAAAGGGCGGCGATTACGATGTGGTAATTGCAGATGATTATATTATCGACAGCGCGGTAAAAGAGGGACTTGTCCAGAAGATCGACAAGGATACCGTTTCCAATTTTAAGAACATCAACCCCCTTTATCAGGGACAGTTTTATGATCCGGATGACGAATATACAGTACCTTACGGAGCAGGAATCCCACTGATCGTTTATGATCCGGAGCAGGTAGATATCGACATTAAAGGATACAAGGATCTCTGGGATAAGTCTCTGGAGGACAGCATTGCCATCGTAGGTAATTACCGCGTGATCTGTGGCATCACACAGCTTTCCATGGGGGAGAGCATGAACGAAGAAGATGTAGCTGTGATCGACAAGACCGGTGAGAAGCTGAAAGAGCTGGCACCGAACATTCGTATGATCCAGGATGACAATACACAGAATGCCCTTCTCAACGGAGAGGCAAGCGTGGCATTTCTTTATACATCACAGGTAACACAGGCACTGAAGGATAATCCGGATCTTAAGGTGGTTTATCCGGAGGAAGGTCTTGGATTTGGTATTATGGGAATGTTTGTGCCAAGTGAAGCACCGAATGCGAAGGCTGCCAATGAATTTATCAATTATATCCTAGAGCCGGAAGTATCTGCACAGTGCATCAACTATATCGGATACTACAATACAAACAAGGCAGCAGATGATCTGGTAGACGAGAGCCTGGTTGTTCCGGACAGCGTGACAAAGGGTGAGATCGTACAGAATGTAAGCCAGGAAGCAGAGCAGGAATACAATAAGATCTGGACAGAGTTTAAAGCTGCCTGCGATTAAGCAGACGGACCAGTAAGGGGGTTTTTCAGGTGGAGATATACAAAGGCACATCCGCTTTTTCCGGAATAGCCATTGGAAAAATACTGTATTACCACAGAGGCGAATATCAGATCCGTCAGTCCATGGTAGACAATGTAAAAAAGGAACTGGATCGTCTGGATAATGCAAGAACAGCGGTAAAGAACCAGATCCAGCATATGTATAAAAACGGAGCACCCCTCCCAAAAGAGCAGGAGCTGACCTTGAAACGGCAGCTGAAGCTCTTAAGTGGCGGCAGCTTCCAGCGGGCCGTGGAAAGCATGATCACGACAGAAAAGGTCAGTGCAGCTTACGCAGTCCAGACAACCAGGGATGAGCTTGCCAATGTGTTCCGCAAGCTGGAGGACGAGGCTGTCAAAGAACAGATCGAAAATATCAGGGAGATCTCCGAACTGCTGATCGGCGCCATGGGTGGCTCCCATGCACGGATCAATCTGGGAGATGAGCCGGTGATCCTTGCAGCAGAGCAGCTTTCCCCCAATGAACTTCTGGAGATTAACAAAGCCAGTCTTCTGGCGGTAGTCATGCATCAGGGGTCTGTAATTTCCCATGTATCGATCATGGCAAAATCCATGGAAGTCCCCACCCTGGTCGAGGTGGAGATAGAGAAAGAATGGGATGGCCATATGGCTATTGTAGATGGGTATACAGGAACACTGTATATCGATCCGGAGCCGGAGCTTCTTAAGGAATATGAGATCCGTCATGCAGCAGATAAGGAAGAACGGGAAGAACTTTTGAGACTTCGGAACCAGAAGGATATCACAGTCGATGGCAAGGAGATTAAGCTTCTGGCAAACATCGGAAATCTGGACGATCTGAATACGGTTCTTTATTACGGAGCGGCAGGTATCGGCCTTCTTCGAAGTGAATTCCAGTATCTCGGAAGAGAGAATTATCCAAGAGAGAATGAGCTGTTCCGTGCCTATAAAAAAGTAGCCGAGGGTATGGATGAACGTCCGGCAGTGATACGTACCGTGGACCTGGGGGCAGACCGTCAGGCAGAATATATGGCAATTCCTGATGAGGTCAATCCTATGATGGGAAACCGTGGCATCCGCCTCTGCCTTGATCGCAAAAAAATGTTCAAAGCGCAGCTTCGGGCTATTTACCGTGCAAGTGCCTATGGAAATATCAACCTGATGTATCCGATGATCACGTCCGAGGATGAGCTGGATGAGATCGAGAAGCTGATCCGGGAGGTAAAAAAGGGTCTGGATGAGAAGAACATTCCTTACAAAAACATCCGTACCGGAATTATGATCGAGACACCGGCAGCGGTCATGATCAGTGAAGAACTTGGAAAACGTGTGGATTTTCTGAGCCTCGGAACCAATGACCTGACCCAGTATACTCTGGCCATGGACCGGCAGAATCTTCTTTTGAAGGATAAATACAACGATCATCATCCAGCTTGTAAAGATGATCCGCATGGTTACAGAGGCAGGACATAAGTCAGGATGTGAAGTTTACATATGCGGAGAGCTGGCAGCAGATTCCAATCTTACCGAAGCTTTTATCCAGATGGGAGTGGACGGCCTTTCCGTTGTTCCCGCCTGTGTACTTCCTGTGCGAAAAGCGATCCGCAGCTCCTATGCGGATGAGGCAAACCGGCCGGCGGAAGCAGTAAAAGAGAAATAATATCCGAAAAAACAAAAATCCTGAGAATTTCTATGTTGATATCTGTTGATATCTCACATAGGATCCTCAGGATTTTTTTGACGGAATCTTCCACTCACGGCTTATTGCTGTTCTCAATTGAAGCAGTGCGTGGAAACATATCTGTTCCGGTTAAAGTTATCGAAGTCCAAGCACCTGGGCGGTTTCCGAAATAAACTCCGGTGTGGTACCACAGCATCCGCCGATCACGGAAGCACCGTTGTCCACCAGCACCTTCATATAACCTGCAAAATCCGCAGGGGTCATGCTGTAAACTGCATTTCCAAGATCATCGATCTGGGGCATTCCCGCATTGGGTTTGGCGATGACAGGAATGGAAACGTTCTCTTTGATATTGCGGATAACCGATACCAGCTGGTCCGGGCCAACCGAGCAGTTGATGCCGACAGCGTCTGCACCTGCAGCTTCCAGGGACATGGCAGCCTCTATGGCATTTCCGCCGCTGAAGATACTTCCGTCTGCTTCTACAGTCACGGTACAGATGATGGGAAGCTCGCAGACACTCTGGCAGGCATCTACAGCAGCCAGTGTCTCCTCGATGTTGATCATGGTTTCCGCTACGATCAGGTCCACACCTGCGTCACGGAGATAGCCGATCTGTTCCTGATAGACTTCGAAGGCTTTTTCGTAAGTCATGTCACCGGCCGGTGCCATCATCTTGCCGGTGGTGGTGATATCACCTGCTACGAAAACACCCTCCGGTGCGATCTCCTTTGAATAGCCGGCCAGGGTATGATTGATCTGTTCAATCTGATCCTCCAGCCCGTGCATAGTGAGGTTAATACGGTTTCCGCCGAAGGTAGGCGCATAGATGATATGGCTTCCCGCCTCGATGTATGCCTTCTGCAGAGACTGGATCACATCCTTGTGTTCAAGCACCCAGCTCTCTGTGCAGACACCACGTGGCATGCCGGCCTTCATCAGGTTGGAGCCGGTAGCACCATCCAGCAGCAGGACATGATTTTCGGTCAGTTTCTGAAATTCCTGTTTTGTCATATGTTTATATCCTCCTTATGGCAGCCAATCACGGTTGGCAAAAAATAAGGCTCCTCCTGTAACCGCTGCACTCATTGCCGTGGGTTTATTTTAACACAGGGAATAAAAATAATCTATCCTGTTTCTGAGCGGGGAAATAAAAATTAGGCAAATTGTACATATTTAGCGGATTTTCTGTCGAATAAAGAACTTGCGTATTAGGAAATTGGATTGTATAATAATCTGTAGACATGCCCAAGGGGCGAGACTGTCATCAGATAGAACATAAAGGTAAAGGTGAAAAGGAATTATGATTAAAGTTAAACTGAGCAACTGGAAGTCTGATCACCAGATGGATGAGGCTTATAAAGCTCTGCGAACAAATATCCAGTTCTGCGGAGCAGATAAGAAAGTGATCGCACTTACCAGCTGTACTCCTAATGAGGGAAAGAGCAGTGTGGCATTTAATCTTGCTGCCTCTCTTGCTGAGAGCGGCAAATCAGTGCTTCTGATCGATGCCGATCTGCGTAAATCCGTTTTGATGGGACGTGTGACAGTAGACCAGGAGGTAATGGGACTTGCTCATTATCTTTCCAAGCAGGCCAAGCTTTCTGACGTGATCTGTGCCACTACACTTCCGAAGTTCCATATTATCTTCTCCGGTATCGTACCTCCGAACCCGGCAGAGCTTCTCGGAAACAGACTCTTCAAGGATATGATCCGCGTGGTAAGAGATGTTTATGATTACGTTATTGTAGATACACCGCCGCTTGGACTGATCATCGACAGTGCTATCATAGCAGATTCCTGCGACGGATCTGTAATCGTCGTTGAATCCGGTACCATCAGCTACCGTTTTGTACAGGAAGTAAGAGATCAGCTTGCCAAGAGCAACTGCCCGATCCTGGGAACCATCCTGAACAAGGTGGACTACAGCAAGGCCGGCAATTACGGCCACTATGGCAAGTATGGTAAATACGGCAAGTACGGTAAGTATGGTTCCTACGGAGATTATGGTGAGAGCAGTAGTAAATAAAAAGACATTGACAACAGAAATGAGTGGGTTATTTTAATGAAGGGACTTTATGATATTCATTGTCATATCCTCCCCGGGGTGGATGACGGTGCAAGAAACATGGAAGAATCACTCTGGATGCTCAATAAGGAGTATCAGGAGGGCGTACGTCATGTGATCCTGACACCACATTTCCGGTATGATATGTTTGAGCCGCATATGAACATTGTGACAAGACAGTTCATGCAGCTGCGCAGAGCAGCCATGAATATTGGTGATGAAGGCATGAGGCTTTATCTGGGCTGTGAACTCCATTCCAGTATGGATATGGTGGAATGCCTTAAGAAGGGGCGGCGGCTTACCCTTGCAGGTTCCAGATATGTGCTTGTGGAATTCAGCAACGGAGATGAGAAAAATTATATTGAAGAACGGGTCAGAAGTCTTCTGATGAATGGTTTTATCCCGATCATCGCTCATGTGGAACGTTATAAGGCTACCCGGAACGATATCGGATTCCTGACAGAGCTGAAGGATATGGGAGCACATATCCAGGTCAACGCAGATACCATCAGCGGTCAGGACGGATTCGGGGCAAAAACCTTCGCACGGAAAGTCATGAAGCATGGGCTTCTGGATTTTGTCGGTTCCGACGGACACCGTAAGACGGAGCGTATCCCGGAGATCGGCAAATGTGTCGCCAAAATGGAAAAAACAATGGGGAGCGAATATGTAAAGAAGATCTTTATCAAAAATCCCCGGAAAATCACAGGGTAATGGAGAAAAGAAATGGAAAATCAGACTGTTAACAACAACGACGAAGTAGAGATCGATCTTGGTGAGGTATTTCACCTGTTACTGAGCAAGCTGGGTGTTATCATTTTATCCGGTATTGTTTTCTGCCTGGCAGCTGTTATGGGAACCATGCTTCTGATCACACCGAAGTATGAATCCACAACCAAGATCGTGGTACTGTCCAAGCAGGACAGCAGCACACTGACCAATCAGGATATCCAGACAAGTACATCACTGACCAAGGACTATGCGGAGCTGATCAAGAGCCGTACAGTTACTGAGGGTGTGATCGCACAGCTGAACCTGGATATGACACATGAGAAGCTCCTTAAGAAGCTTTCCGTAGATACACCAACCGATACACGAGTAGTATCCATCACAGTTACAGATACCGATCCTTATACAGCGGCAGAGATCGCAAACGCAGTAAGAGATATTGCTTCCAAGCATATCCAGCAGGTTATGGATATCAAGGCAGTAAATGTGGTAGAGACAGCAAACATTCCGGATGAGCCGTCAAGCCCAAGCGTACCGAAAAACGGTGTGATCGGCGGACTTCTGGGTATCCTTCTGGCAGCAGCCGTTGTGATCATCGTATATCTGACAAACGATACTGTAAAGACACCGGAAGACGTAGAGAAATATCTTGGATTAAGTGTACTTGGTACGATTCCGTACTCTTCCAAAATGGGCAAGAAATCCAAAAAGAAAAAGAAACGTCACGCATAAAAATAACAACAACGGATCAAAGTGTTGGGAAAGGCCGGGAGCAGCAAAAATATGAAGAAATTTTTTGTGTTTTTATTAGTGGTCATCTGCCTTGGTATGGGAGCCGGTGTAGTATACATGAAGAGCTCTGAGGATAATGAAGGACCGAAGATCACATTTGAAGAGGGAAAAGATACAAATTATACATCCGATATGACAGAAGAAGATCTTCTGAAGGGTGTAAAGGCACAGGATGACAGGGACGGAGATGTTACAGATTCTCTTACCGTAGAAACCATATATCCGAAGAACGACGGAAAACAGGTTTCCGTTATCTTTGTTGCAAAAGACAAAAACAACAATGTAACAAAAAAAGAATTTACCATGGAGGCTCAGGACGGCAGCGCCGAAAATCCGCAGCTGGGACTGGTCGATAATGATGGACTCCCAGAGGACGGAGATTCCACAGACATCACAGAGCCGGCAGAAGAGACAGATATGCAGGATGGGACAGAAGCAGACAGCACAGATGTTGAAAGCGGAGATTCCACAGAAGGAGAACTGACCCCGGAGGAACAGGCGCAGAAGACACAGGAAGACAAGATCGAGCAGCTCTCTCCGCAGGATCCAAAGATGTATCTGACTACCTATTATGTAGAGGTACCGGTAGGAACTACGTTGGATAAATTAAGCTACGTAAAGGATATCCAGGATGATACAGAATCAACCAGTGATCTTTTCAAAAAAATCCAGATCACCGGTGATGTAAATACAGCCGCACCGGGAACTTACGAGCTTACATATTATGTAGTCGACAACAGTGGAAACAGCTCCAATGGAGCCGTACTGACTGTTGTTGTAAAATAGTGCATGATACCCCTCCTCGGTCTTCAAAATACCGGGGGGGGAATAAACACAGTATAACATACTGTAAGTGAGGGAAGGCGTATAAAAGGATATGTATCAAAAAGAAAACAGCAGCTGGGTAAAACATGCAGATTTTACGATCTGCGATATGCTGTGTCTGCAGCTTGCGTTTGTACTTGCATACTGGATCCGAAACGGGATCGATCAGCCATACGAGACAGAGCTGTACCGAAATGTGGCAGTGGTGATGTTTCTTATCCAGCTGATGGTCACATTTTTTAATGAGAGCTTCAGCGGAGTTCTGCGAAGAGGAATGCTGGTGGAACTGAAGAAAACCTTTGAACAGTGTACACTGGTCTGCCTTCTGGTTCTGGCATATATGTTTCTTTTAAGAATTGGAAACAATTATTCCAGAATGATCCTGCTGATCACCTATGTGCTTTATACCTGCTTCAGCTATTGCGGCAGACAGGCACTGAAGAAATTTCTGAAGGCTCGCAGATACGAAGAAAGCGAAAAACGATCTCTGCTGATCGTTACAGTCAGTGAAAATGCAGACAATGTGGTGGAAACCATCCGCAAGAATAATTACGGAACCTATCATCTGGCAGGAATTGTTTTTATGGATTGTGACAGGAAGGGAGCATCCGTCTGTGGAGTACCGGTAGTAGCCGGGAAGGAGGATATGATCTCCTATATCCATAAGAACTGGATCGACGAAGTATTTTTTGCAGTACCTAAGCAAATCCCAATCCCGGAGCAGATGATCAAGGATTGTTCTGCAATGGGAGTTGTCATCCATATGAGACTGGCAACCATGAAATCCCTTGGCAAGAACCAGGTGGTGGAGGAACTTGGTGGATATACCGTGCTTTCCAGCAGTATCCACATTGTAACGCCGCGCCAGATGTTTGTTAAGAGAGCCATGGATATAGCAGGCGGTCTGGTAGGCTGTATTTTTACAGGAATCGCAGCGATCTTTCTGGTTCCGGCCATTAAGATCAAATCTCCGGGTCCTGCATTTTTTTCACAGGTCCGCATGGGAAAGAACGGTCGTCCGTTCAAGATCTATAAATTCCGCTCCATGTATATGGATGCAGAAGAACGCAAAAAAGAACTGATGAAACAGAATAACGTAAAAGACGGAATGATGTTCAAAATGGATGATGATCCACGAATCATCAAAGGAGTAGGACATTTTATCCGAAAGACATCCCTGGATGAATTTCCGCAGTTCTGGAATATTCTGAAAGGAGATATGAGCCTTGTAGGAACCAGACCGCCGACAATGGATGAGTGGGAGAAGTACGAGCTTCACCATCGCAAACGTCTGGCCATCAAGCCGGGACTTACCGGTATGTGGCAGGTAAGCGGTCGAAGTGATATCACGGATTTCGAGGAAGTCGTAGAGCTTGATACGAAGTACATTGCCGAATGGTGTCTGAAGCTGGACATTGAGATCCTGGTTAAGACAGTTATGGTCGTTTTCCGCGGAAGCGGCGCGAAATGATCAATACATATTGAGATTCGAATATAATGACCCGGACTGCGGAGGTGCAGTCCGGGGATAAAAATAAAATAGATAAGTTATAAATATAAAAGAGGAAGTTAAAAATGCAGATTTTATTGATCATGCTGATCGTAGTACTTCTCGCGTTCTTGATCCTGCTTCTGGCACTGGCAAAACAAAGTCCCAGGGAAAAGCAGACAGAAGACAAAGAGCAGGAAGAATACATCAGGGATTATGCAGAAACAGTAAGACAGACCGGAGGAAGTATGAAGAAGTTAGAACATTGGAAAGTAATTGCGATATATCTGATCATCTATGACATAATAGCTGTTAATTTTTCTTATTTTATGGCGCTGCTGGTGAGATTCGATTTTCGGTATTCCTCGATCCCCACAGATTATTTTGCTGCATGGAGGAGTTTTGCACCGATCTATACCATTATCATCCTGGCAGTGTTCGGATGCATGCATCTGTATAACAGTGTATGGCGTTTCGCAAGCTTCCATGAGCTGATCAAGATCACGGTAGCAACTGTGATCACAGGCGTTCTGCATATTGCGGGTATCACGATTTTCTGGGGACGGATGCCGGCCTCCTATTATCTGATCGGTGTCATGCTGCAGTTTTTCCTGACTGTAGGCGTACGTTTCTCCTATCGTTTTGTACTTCTTGAGCGGAACCGCAGAGAAAAGAGCGAGCGTGAAGAGCGGAGCAAAAACGTGATGATCATCGGTGCAGGAGAAGCGGGAAGAACCATTGTCCGGGAGCTTCAGAATGCAAAGGAAACCAATTCCAGAGTACGCTGCCTGATCGATGACAATCCGAATAAATGGGGAAGATACATGGAAGGAGTTCCGGTGGTAGGCGGAAGAGACGATATTTTTCTCAATGTAGATAAGTATCATATCAATCAGATCCTTCTTGCGATTCCGACTGCAACACCGCATCAGAAGCGGGATATCCTGAACATCTGCAAGGAAACCGGGTGCGAGCTGAAGCAGCTTCCGGGTGTATATCAGCTTGTAAACGGAGAAGTATCCTTGAGCAAGATGAAAAAAGTAGCAGTGGAGGATCTTCTCGGGCGAGACACCATCAAAGTCAACATGTCTGAGATCTTTCAGTATCTGAAGGGCAAAAGGATCCTGGTAACAGGAGGCGGCGGCTCCATCGGAAGCGAGCTCTGCCGTCAGATCGCAGGTCATGAGCCGGAGCTTCTGGTGATCTTCGATATTTATGAAAATAATGCTTACGACATTGAACAGGAGTTGAAGGCCAGTTATCCGAACCTGAACCTGAAGGTACTGATCGGCTCCGTCCGTGACAGCAAAAGGATCAACTGGGTATTTGAAACCTACAAGCCGGAAATCGTATATCATGCAGCCGCACATAAGCACGTGCCGCTGATGGAGAACAGCCCCTGTGAGGCGATCAAGAACAATGTGGTAGGAACCTATAAGACTGCGTATGCGGCAATGATGAACGGCTGTCAGCGATTTGTGCTGATCAGTACCGATAAGGCTGTAAACCCGACCAACATCATGGGCGCCAGCAAACGACTCTGCGAAATGGTAGTCCAGAGCATGAACATGGTCAGCCACAACGGACACACCGACTGGCTGCCACGACTTGGCGGACACAGAAAGGATACCCTGGATGCACTTCACGACAACGAAGGTCAGGCATATGTAAGTGCAAACGATACATCGAAAACAGGAACCGGCACAGAATTCGTAGCTGTACGATTCGGAAACGTTCTCGGCAGCAACGGAAGTGTGATCCCGCTGTTCAAGCGCCAGATTGAAAAAGGCGGCCCTGTCACCGTCACACATCCGGACATCATCCGCTACTTTATGACCATCCCGGAGGCCGTAAGCCTTGTCCTCCAGGCAGGAACCTACGCCAAAGGCGGCGAGATCTTCGTCCTGGACATGGGAGCCCCGGTAAAGATCGACACCCTTGCCCGAAACCTGATCAAGCTTTCCGGCTACACCCCGGATGTAGACATCAAAGTCATCTACACCGGTCTCCGCCCGGGCGAAAAGCTCTACGAAGAAAAGCTGATGGCCGAGGAAGGCATGGAGAAAACTCCAAACGACCTCATCCACATCGGCAAACCCATCGAAATGGACGTACAGGAATTCTTCAAACAGCTGGAAATCCTGGCAGCATACGGCTACGCCAACAGTGAAAAGATCCGAGACATCGTAGCCGCGATCGTACCGACCTATCACTCTGCGGATTCCGACCTGAAGCTGCATAAGAAGGTGTATGAGGAACTGATGAGTGAGGCGGCTGTGGCTGCGGAGAAGAACTGATAACTGATCAATAATTTACATATAAGAAAACGAAGGAGTGTTGAAAAAATGAAAATCCCATTTTCACCGCCAGATATTACAGAGGCAGAGATCGAACAGGTAGCAGAAGCTTTAAGATCCGGATGGATCACAACAGGACCGAAAACAAAAGAACTGGAAAGAGAAGTAGCGGATCTGTGTGGTACCAGCCGTGCAGTCTGCCTGAATTCACAGACAGCATGTGCGGAAATGACATTACGTCTTCTGGGAATTGGTGAAGGAGATGAAGTGATCACATGTGCTTACACCTATACTGCAAGTGCATCTGTGGTGTGCCATGTCGGTGCAAAACTTGTTTTGATTGATACACAGAAAGATTCTCTGGAAATGGATTATAGCAAGCTGGCAGAAGCTATTACAGAAAAAACAAAAGTGATCATTCCGGTGGATCTTGGCGGAGTGCCATGCGACTATGACAGGATTTTCTCTATCGTAGAAGAGAAAAAGAAGCTTTTCCATCCAGACAATAAGCTTCAGGAAGCAATCGGAAGAGTCATTGTAATGGCAGATGCGGCACATGCATTTGGTGCGACCTGGCATGGAAAACCAGTGGGAAGCATTGCGGATTTTTCAAACTTCAGCTTCCATGCAGTGAAAAACTTTACAACAGCGGAAGGCGGCGCTGTGGCATGGAGAGATATCGAAGGAATTGATAATGAAGAAATCTATCATCAATATCAGCTGTTATCACTTCATGGTCAGTCAAAGGATGCCCTTGCCAAAACACAGCTTGGAGCATGGGAGTATGACATTATCGGACCTTGGTTTAAATGTAATATGACCGATGTAGTTGCCGGAATCGGACTGGCGCAGATGAAACGGTATAAAGCTTTGCTTGCAAGAAGAAAAGAAATCATCAGCAGATATGATGCAGCATTTAAACCACTTGGCATCGAAGTACTGGATCATTACAACGAAGAGCATCAGTCCTCCGGACACCTGTACATCACCAGAATTCCGGGAATCACTCTGGAGCAGAGACACGAGATCATCGTCAAAATGGCCGAAAGAGGCGTGGCATGTAACGTCCATTACAAACCGCTGCCAATGATGACTGCTTATAAAAATATGGGATTTGACATTAAGGATTACCCGAATGCTTATAAGCGATTTGAAAATGAGATTACATTGCCGCTGCATACGAAATTGACGGATGAGGAAGTGGAGTATGTGATTGAGATGTTTTGTGGGATTGTGAAGGAATATATTAAATGAAAAAAATCATGATTTTGGGAGCAAGTATATTACAGCTTCCAGCAATAAAAAAGGCAAAGGAAATGGGGCTGGAAGTTGTAGTTGTCGATATGAATCCGGACGCAGTAGGCTTTCAGACAGAAGGAATCGAAAAAGAAATCATAAGCACGATTGATATACCTGAGATAGTGAAAGCTGCAAAAAGACATTCTATTGATGGAATCATGACGCTTGCTACAGATATGCCAATGAGAGCAGTGGCAGCAGTGGCAAAGGAAATGAATTTGATCGGAATTAGTGCAGATACAGCTGTGAAAGCAACAAATAAAGCAGAAATGCGGAAGGCACTGAAAAAAGCAGGTGTTCCAATTCCTGTATTTTACAAAGTATCTACTAAAGAAGAATATCTGGAAGCAGTAGAAAAAATAAAAGAAGCAGGTTACCGATGTATTATAAAACCGGCAGATAATTCGGGAAGCAGGGGAATCGATCTGCTTAAAGATTATGATAGTGAAACTGTGGAAAAGGCTTATAACTACAGTAAGGAATCTTCAAGGTCCGGAGATCTCATGGTTGAAGAGTATATGGAAGGGCCAGAGGTAAGTGTAGAAACTTTAAGTGTCAACGGCATGTGCCATGTTATTCAGATAACAGATAAGCTGACAACAGATGCACCATATTTTGTAGAAATGGGACATTCACAGCCATCAGGCCATACAGAAGAAATAAAGAAGCAGATAGCGGAGGTAGCTATTGCAGCGAATCACGCAATCGGTATTTCAAATGGACCATCCCATACAGAAATCAAAATAACGAAGGATGGACCTAAAGTTGTAGAGCTTGGAGCACGGCTGGGAGGAGACAATATTACGACTTATCTTACTCCTCTTTCTACAGGTGTAGATATGGTTGAAAGTTGTATACGAATTGCACTTGGTGAAACTGCAGACTTAAAGCCTAAGTTTTATAAAGCATCTGCTATAAGATATTTTAGAGTTGAGCAAGGCGTCATCAGAGATATCAGGGGACTTGAAGAAGCCAGAAAGATTCCAGGCGTAAAACAGATTTATGTTGTACATGGAATCGGGGAAAAAATGAATGGCATAAAGAGCAGTGGAGATCGCAGCGGTTTTGTAATCGCTCAGGCAGATACAGCTGAAGTAGCTGTAGAAATATGTGAAAAAGCGCTGGATTTAATAGAAATAGAAATGGAGTAAGGGAAGTATAAATTCATGTATGAAAGATACATAAAAAGAGGTTTGGATATTATATTTGCAGTCATTGCACTGCCAATCGTATTAGTAGTCTGTATTATTTTTGGAACATTGATCTGGCTAGAGGACAGGGGAACGATTTTTTATCTGGCAAAGAGAAGGGGAAAAGACGGGACAATCTTTAATATGTATAAGCTTCGTTCCATGAAGGTAAATGCGCCAGATATTAGAAATAAGGATAATTCAACTTTTAACAGTGCTGATGATCCAAGAGTAACAAAAATCGGAAAGCTAATGAGAAAAATTTCAGTTGATGAGCTACCGCAGGTATTTAATATTCTGAAAGGAGACATGAGCTGGATCGGACCAAGACCAGTAACAACAGACAGACCATTGTCTGAGTATGACCAGAAAAGAAAAGATCGTTTAAAAGTAAAACCAGGCATTACAGGGTATACACAGGCCTATTATCGAAATAATATTTCACAGGAAGACAAACTGGCTCTGGATGCAAAATATGCACAGAAAGTAACATTTCTGGGTGATCTGAAGATTTTCTTTAAAACAATTGAAACCGTAGTATGTAGAAAAAACGTTTATACAAATTAGAAGGGAGAAGAAATAATGGGTGTTGAAGGAAAAAGACTTTTAGTATTAGGTGCTGGAAGAGGACAGATCGGACTGTATAAAGCAGCAAAAGAGATGGGAATCACAACAATTGCAGGAACCATGCCTGATAATAATCCTCCGGGAATTCCTCTGGCAGATGAAGTGTGCTTTATGAATATCGCAAATCCTGATGAGGTTGCTAAAAAAGCAGCGAAGCTTAAATTGGACGGAGTGGCTACTTGCTGTCTGGATACAGGAATTTCAGCTCTTGGAAAAACTTGTGATTCTTTAGGATTAACAGGACTTCCGGAAAAAGCAGCCATCATGTGTAATGATAAGTCAAAAATGAAAAAAGCATTTATGGAATACGGTGTAAGTACAGCACAGTATTTTGAAATTTCCAGTGAAGAGGAATTAAAAAATGCATTGGATAAAATTAAATTGCCGGTGATCATTAAAGCAACGGATTTACAGGGAAGTAATGGAATTTACATAGCGAAAACAGAAGAAGCAGCATATGATGGATTCCATGAAGCGATGAAATTAACGAAAAGAAGTTATTGTATTGTTGAGGAATTTATTGAAGGCTGGGAATTTGGTGCACAGGCATTTGTCTATAACAATGAAGTACTTTTTGTAATGCCGCATGGCGATGAAACATATATGAGTCATACTGCAGTACCTGTAGGACATTATGTTCCGTTGGATTGTGATGAAAATATCTACAAACAGACAGAAGAAGCTGTAAAAAATGCAATCAAAGCTTTGGGATTAAATAACTGTGCAGTGAATGTAGACCTGATCTTAAGAGATAATAAGGTTTATGTAATTGAGCTTACGGGTCGTGTAGGTGCAAATTGTCTTCCTGAACTGGTTGAGATTAACTTCGGAATCGAATATTACAAAATGATTGCTGCAATGGCTGTTGGAGAAAATCCGCTGGAGTATTGGAATAAAAGACGTGAAACATCAAAAGCAGGCCTTGCCAGAATGATTTTGGAGACTGAAAAGGAAGGGATTCTAGAAGAAATCGAATTTAATAGAATCAAGGATGAAGATGTTTTAGAAGTGACTTTTTTTAAACATAAAGGTGATAGAGTAAGGGTGTTTGAAAATTCAAATGACTGTGTAGGACAGGTGATTGTACAGGGAAATAATCAAAAACAGTGTCAGGATACTTTGAATGAGGTATTAAAAAATATTCGGATAAAATTGAAATGATAACATGTTAAAAATGAGGAGAGTAAATTGACGATACATTATGAAAACACTGTGTTTATTTACAAATGAATTTCCATATGGTACTTGGGAAGCATACTTGGAGACAGAAGTAAAATTTTATGATCAATTTGATAAAGTATATGTTTTTGCACTTCAATTAAGAAAAGAACATTCAAAAACTCGAAGGGCACTTCCTGAAAATTTTACAGTGATTCCTATTTGGTATGCTCCAAGATGGAAATATTTAATAAATAGTATTCGAGTATTAAATGATCCTAATTTATATAAAGAACTATTTTCAATGATAAAAAGAAAACAGCTTGGGATAAAAAGGATAATAGAGTTGTTTGTTTATTTAAGTAGAGCAAATTATGAGATGAGAAAAATAAAGAAAAGCATCAGTTTAGATGAGATTAAAGACGCAATTTTTTATTCATACAGATTTGAGTATCAGCCATATGTTGCACTACTGTTAAAAAAAGTATTAAAGACAAATAATAAAATTGTATCACGTGCACATCGATATGATTTGTATGAAGAATTTAGAAAAAATGAGTATATACCATGCAGAGAAATTTTGTTGAAAAATATTGATGTTGTTTATCCATGTTCTGAAGATGGAAAGAATTATTTACAAAATAAATTTCCAAGATATAAAAGCAAAATTAAAACCAGTTTTCTTGGAACTAAAGGATATGGAGTGGAACAATATAAAAAAGGCAAAGCATTAAGGATAGTTAGTTGTTCAAATGTAGTACCGGTTAAAAGATTAGATTTAATTATAAAGACATTAATGAATCTTAAAGATGTGGATATTGAATGGACACATTTTGGTGATGGAATTTTAATGAGTCAGATTAAAGAGCTGGCAAAAAAACTTCCAAATAATATTAGTGTTGAATTTAAAGGAAACATAAAAAATAGTGATTTAATGAGGATATATGTAAATAACCAATTTGATCTATTTGTAAATGTCAGTATATCAGAAGGAATTCCTGTGTCTATTATGGAAGCTCTTTCGTTTGGAATTCCATGTGTTGCAACGAATGTTGGAGGGACAAATGAAATTGTAACAGATGGTTATAATGGATGGCTTTTAGATGAAAATTTTAGAGAAGAAGAACTTGAGAATATCATACGATCGTATTGGAACTTAAATAATGAACAAATTTTTAAATTACGTGATTGTGCATATTCTTCTTGGAAAAATAAATATGATGCAGAAAAAAATTATTCGATTTTTATAAATGAGTTATATGAAATGTAGTTTATTTATAAAGAATTAAATGATTACTTTTTTATGAAATAAAAAAATAGCAGAAATACTCTATCAGGAGAAACATCCTGATAGAATGCAAGAAATGCTTGATTTAAATCATATTTTGTATGCTATAGGAGAAATAAGATGAATGAGGAATTAATTAGCATAATTGTTCCAGTTTATAATGTTGAAGAATACCTGAAAGAATGTATTGATAGTATTATTAATCAAACATATAAACGCATTGAAATTATTCTGGTTGATGATGGCAGTACTGATAAAAGCGGAAAAATATGCGATGATTATGCAAAAATAGATAAAAGAATAAAAGTTGTACATAAAGAAAATGGTGGATTGTCTGATGCAAGAAATGTAGGAATTTCAGTATCTTCAGGAAAATACATAGCTTTTGTAGACAGCGATGATTGGGTTGAAAAAACTATGTATAAAAAAATGTATAGTTTATGTAAAAAGTATGATGCTGATATATGCGTATGCGGATATTTTAGAGAATATAAGGATGAAACAATTTCTAAATGTAGTTCTAAAGGAGTGGTATATAAAAAAGAGGATGCTTTAAGAGAATTGATTAAGGGTGTAACAATTCAAGATCATGCATGGACAAAATTATATAAAAAATCTTTATGGGAGCATATAGAGTATCCAGTTGGAAAAGTTTATGAGGATATACGAACAACATATAGAGTGTTTCAAGAAGCAGGTATTGTTTGTTTATTATCGGAAAGTATGTACCATTATAGACAAAGAAAAGGAAGTATAGCACGAGACGGTTTTACTAATAAAAAGATTGAATGGCTAGAAGCAATTAAAGAAATGGACCACGATATAAAAGAGAATAGTGTGGAATACAATGACATTTTATATAAAAGAGTTAAAGAAGTAGAGTGTAGCTTATTGAGGGAATATTTTTTATATAGTACAAGTAAACAGTACAAAGAAAAGTATTCATTAGCTAAAAACTTATATATGGACATACGAAAAAACAGGAATATTTTTTTGAAAGATAAGAATGCAATGAAGTCTTTTAAATTGATATCGATATTATCCTGTTTTCCAATGAAATTTACAGCTGGAATTATGAGATGTAAATTTATAAAAAAATACATTGAAAAAAAATATGTTTATTATGCATAGTGAGGAGTAAATCTTTGAAAAAGATATTATTTTGTATCGATTCTTTAAAACCCGGTGGGGCAGAGATCATCATGTGTAATACAGTGAATGAATTGGTAAAAGATCCAAATTTAAATATTACAGTTCAGTTGCTCCAAAAAGAGAATAAGTTAGAGTTGGATAATAGAATTAATGTGCGTACATTTATGAATAATAGTATTTTTTACAGAAAATTTATTAAATGGTTGCCAGCATATCTGTTACATAAATTGATTATTAAAGAGAAGTTTGATTATGAAATTGCTTTTATGGAAGGAGCATCAACAAAAGTTATATCTGGTTGTAAGGACAAAGAGACGCAGACTTATGCATGGGTGCATACAGATATGAAAAAATATAGATGGTCTCAGAGAAGCTATCGTAATGTAGCAGAAGAAAAAAAAGCGTATGCAAATATAAATAAAGTATTTGCGGTTTCATCAGATACAAGGGATATATTTGAAGAAATTTATAGTAAGCCTGCAACATATGTACAAAATATAATTGATGATAAAAAAATAGAGTCATATGCCCAAAAAGAAAGAAATGTTTATGATGATAATAAATTTCATATTGTTTCTGTTGGATCGATAAAGCCTGTTAAAGGATATGAACGGTTAATAAAAATACATAGAATGTTAAAAAAACAAGGGATAGAGTGTGTCCATTATATTTTGGGTGACGGACCACTTTTAGAAGATTTGAAACAGAAGATAGCTAAAGCTGAATTAGAAGATAGAATTGTGTTGAAAGGCTATGTTGCTAATCCATATCCATGGATAGATCAAGCTGATATTCTGGCTTGTGTTTCATATGCAGAAGGATATAGCAGTGTGGTGTGTGAATCTGTGATTTTAGAAACTCCAGTTCTTACAACTGACTGTTCTGGAATGAAAGATATATTGGGAGAATCTCAATATGGTTTAATTGTTGAGAACAATGATGATGCAATATTTGAAGGAATAAAAAAAATGATAGATGACAGAAACTTTTATGAAAAATATGTATTACAGGTTAAACGGAGAAGGGAAAATTTTAAATTGGAAAATTCTGTAAAACAATTAAAGATTGAAATAGGAATTTAGGAGAGAAAATATGAGTAAAAATATTCAGTATCTTTATTTGGGATTTTTCAATTGGTTATGTGTAATAATGTTTCTGGCGTTTAATATAGACATAATATTTGGAATTACATTACTCATATGGCTGGATTTGTTTTTGTATTCTGTTTCGAAATTTAATGAGAGAAGCGTTCTGTTTGGCTTTTTAATAACTTTTTTTGTTTTTTTGATGGGAAGACAAACATTAGAAGTATTTGGTATGCACAAAATAGAAATTGAATTTTCAGCAGATATTCTAAAGAAAACAGAAATTGCACTTTTACTAAGTTTGTTAGGATTATTTGTGGGTTATATTTTTGGCGGGAAATACAGATTTTTTAAAATAAAAAGTAAAATAGAACGAAAATCTAATTTAAAAAAACAAAATTTGATTGTTCAATATGTTAGAAAGATTAGTTGTGTTTTTTTTCATATTACATACCCATTTTTGATATTGAAAACATTAGAATCAGCAATTTATGTTTCTCATGCTGGATATTTATCATCTTATATATCGTTCTCAAGTAATTTGCCGTATATTGTCCAGAAATTAGCAGAAATATCTCCCATATTTTTATTTGCATATTTGGGAACGCTACCTTCAAAAAAAGAATGCCAAATGAATATTTTTATATATATAATATATCTTTTAATGACTTTAGCAACGGGAAGAAGATATGAGTGTATAGGCGGATTATTATTGATTGTCGTTTATTATGCATTGAGAACTCAAAACAACACAAATGTTGCGGAAAAGTGGATTGGAAGAAAAGAAAAAATAATAATTTTGGCAGGGGCAATTGGAATAGTATTTGTAGCCAATATCATAGGAACCGTAAGATATGGAGGGGAAACTTATAAATCATCTAATGGATATTTATCAGATTTTGTTTATCAGCAGGGAATAAGTATTAATGTAATAAAAAGATATATTGAATATGGGGATAGTCTTCCTAAAGGAAAATTGTATTTTATAGGTTCAACATTATCAGTGCTTGCTCGAAGTCCGATAGGTAGATTTTTAAAAATTGCTGTATATGGAGGAAATACTGTTGAAAATGCTTTGAATGGTTTTTCTTTTGCACATGCTTTATCATATACAGTAATGGGAAATCAATATTTAAATGGTAATGGAATGGGTTCCTCCTATATTGCGGAGATAATGTATTCGTTTGGATATATTGGGGTATTTATAGCCAATGTATTTTATGGAGTGTTATTAAAAAAAATGTTCAAATTGGAAAAAAATAAACTTTGGAGCAACATAATAATAATTATTATGTTGAGCTCTTTGTTTTTTGCACCGAGAGGATCATTTGATGCTTTTTTTGCAGATCTGTTATCAGTAAATGTGTGGGGAACTTTGCTTTTTGTTTGGTTTATATCAAATGTGATATATAAAAATAAAAGCTCAAGAGTTAGAGGAAAATAGATATATGGACAATAAGAAAATATACTTATTAAAAAATTTCATGCTATTCTTTTTGGCAAGTTTTTTGCCTAAAACTATTTCATTTTTTTTGGTTCCGTTATATACAAATTGTTTATCAACTACAGAATATGGAACTGCAGATCTGCTAATTAATACAGTGTCTTTGTGTGTTCCAATTCTGACATTAGTTGTACAAGATGCGGTGATGAAATTTGCATTAGATAATCAGCACGATAAAAGGAATGTGTTCACTGTTGGTGTAAGGGTTACCTTTTGGGGATTTGTTATATTGTGTGCTGGTTGTTCTGCATTAAAGATGTTTGGAATTTTAAAACTTGATAAATTCTATATTGTTTTTTTAATACTTAATTATTTGTTAGCTGCGTTTACTGAAATGATTTCCTATTTTTGCAGAGGAATAAATAAAATAGTAATTTTAACATTTTCTAGTGTTGCGCAGACAATAACAACTATAGTAGCAAATCTGATATTTCTACTGGTGTTAAAATGGGGATTGGAAGGATATTTAATTTCTATTTTATTGGGATATTTAATTAATATATTAATAGTTTTTTGGGGAGCTGATTTATACAAATATATTAATTTCAAATATTATGATTTGAAATTAGAAAAACAGATGCTATTATTCAGTGCTCCATTAGTTGCCAGTTCATTATCGTGGTGGATAAATAATGCATCAGATAAATATATATTAACCTATTTATGTGGGATATCAGTAGTTGGAATTTATTCAGTTGCATATAAGATCCCTACAATTTTATCTGTATTAGGAACTGTGATATCAAAGGCTTTTACAGTATCTGCAATAAAAGAAATTGATATTAATGATACAGATGGATTTTTAGGAAAAAGTTATTCTTTAATAAGCTATGTTATGGTGATAGGATGTGCGGTATTAATTGTAATAAATCCATTTCTATCAAGGATTTTATTTGCAAAAGATTTTTATGCAGCATGGAAATATGTTCCTCCATTATTGGTTGCATTTTTGATGTCTGCAATTTCAGGAACATGTCAAAGTATGCTTACTGCGATTAATAAGACTGGGATAATTTCTATTACAGCAGTGTTAGGAGCAATTTCCAATGTTATTTTTAACATTGTATTGATACCATTATTTGAAGGATATGGTGCAGCAATAGCAACGATGATTAGTTTTTTCATTTGCTGGATAGGACGATATTATTTTTTGAAAAAAAATATTACATTAAAGAATTCAATCATTAAAGAAATAGTATCATATATTTTAGTAAGTATAGAAATGACATTGGCATATTGGAAAAATAGATATATATGTATAGAAATTATAATCTTTTTTATGATTATATTATTGTACTACAAAGATGAAAAATATTTTATAAAAAGTACATTAACAAAAGTAAAAAATGTAGTAAGGAAAATTATATGATATGAACAGACTAAGACGATATTTGAATATGATAATTATATTATGTTGTAGAGGAGGATATGCGAGAGGTAAATTATTGAAAAGAAAAAAATATTTTAAAACTCAAGGGGTAAATTGCTTTTTTCAACCGTGGAATTTTGGATCTGAACCCAAATTGATTTCGTTTGGAAACAATGTTCATATTGCAAGCGGTGTTACGTTTGTAAATCATGATGTTACGGCATATATGTTTGAAAATATGGATAAAAAGAAATATAAAATGCGTTATGGTGAAATTGTATTAAAAGATAATGTTTTTGTTGGGGCTAATAGTACTATACTTTATGATGTTAAAATTGGAAGTAATGTCATCATAGGCGCGGGTAGTCTCGTGAATAAATCTATTCCAGATGGAACCGTAGCTGCTGGAGTTCCATGTAAAGTAATTGGAAAATTTGAGGATTATAAAAAAAGAATAGAATTATAAAGTAAGACATTATTGAAGATTAACGTTGAACGAAGTCGCAATAAAGTAATAGACAAAGAGAGCA
>ERZ773169.1123-NODE-1123-length-25823-cov-7.118247_pt1 | contig 25823 bp, 26 predicted proteins | sample MGYA00580536_ERZ773169 | MGnify/ENA primary metagenome ERZ773169 (study PRJEB29015, sample SAMEA2737814) | human gut metagenome | biome: human gut; feature: human-associated habitat; material: faeces | place: China | collected 2012 ... | reverse complement strand
TCTGTGATTACTTTTATCACTCGGTCAGCCAGCGTGCACGCAGTATCTCCCGCTCAGCCTCACCGACGCCGAGCGCCTGTGACAGGAAGGCGTCCATGCTGCCATATCGCGCTTCGGCCGCGTCGCGCGCGGCGGTCAGAAACTCCACGTCCGCGCAGTCGAATGTGCGGATGACATCCCGCTCTGCCTCCGTGAGGTCATAGTCCTTGACCGCCGTCAGCAGACAGTCGGTCGAGGCAGCCATGCGCTCATTCGTGATCAGATAGTTTTCCACGACGACCGGCCAGTCCACGCCCAGCGCCGTCAGCAGCAGCATTGTGCCGACACCGACGCGATCCTTCCCGGCAGTGCAGTGATAGAGCAGCGCGCCGTCCGTCTGCGCAAGCAGGAGCGCAAAAAACTGCCGGTAGTGGTCGACAGAGAATTCCCGCGTGACAAGACCGCGGTACAGCTCACACATGAACGCTCGCTCCTTGCCCGCCATCGTCTTTGCGTGTGCAACAACGGCGCCATAGGGGTCTGCCTGCTCCTCACGCGTCAGGCCGGCCGCCGCCTGCTGTACGATCGGGCAGTGGATATAGCGCACGCCCGCAAGGACGCGGTCGGGCTTCTGCTCCCGCTCCAGATCGGTGCGAAAGTCGATGACCGTGCGCAGCGGGTATTGGCTGAGCGTCCGCGCATCAGCGTCCGTAATGCCCGCAAGCTCGCCGCTGCGCAGCAGCAGCCCTGTGCGCACCTTGCGCCCGTCCATCGTCGGCAGGCCGCCGAGGTCGCGCGCGTTCGGCGCGCCGCGCAGCAGATAGCGCTCAGAGATCAAAGAGTTTCTTTCCATTTTGCAGTGTTACCTCCGCGACTTGGTCTATCGTCATGCCCTTGATCTCCGCGACGCGCGCGGCGATGAACGGCAGGTTACGTGAATCATTGCGCTTACCGCGATTCGGCACGGGCGCGAGATAGGGGGAATCCGTTTCCAGCAGGATGCGCTCCACCGGGCAGGCGGCGATCACCTCGGGCGCTTTGGCGGCATTTTTGTATGTGATCGGCCCGTCAAAGCCGAGATACCAACCGCGGCGCAGCAGCTCGCGCGCCATCTCCACGCTGCCGGAATAGCAGTGGAACACACCGCGCAGCTGCGGATAATCGCACACGATGCGCAGACTGTCTCCGTGCGCCTCGCGGTCATGCACGATGACCGGCAGATCCAGCTCAAGCGCAAGCTCCAGCTGCGCGCGGAACATCCGTTCCTGCTTTGCCTTTGTGGATGCGTCCCAGTAATAATCCAGCCCGATCTCGCCGATAGCGCAGACCTTCGGCTGCGCTGCCAGCGCGCGGATATGTGCGAGGCTGCTGTCCGTCCAGCTGTCGGCCTCCTCCGGATGCCAGCCGACGGCGGCATAGACAAAATCGTGCGCCTGTGCCAGCGCAACGGCGCGCTCCGACGTGACGCCGCTGTCGCCGGGGTCTACCACGAGCGCGACGCCGCTGTCATGCACGGCGCGCAGCACCTCGTCGCGGTCGGTGTTGAACTTTCCGCTGTCGTAATGCGCGTGGGTGTCAAAATACTGTGTCATTCGGCGTGATAGGTCGCGGCCGGGCGGCGCTTGTGCTCGCTGCGGCTATGGTAGCGGTCGATGATGGCTTTGTCGTGCTCGTTGGCCTCGCCGGTGAGGATGTACTTGTCAATGGCGGCATAGCTCACGCCCATCTCCTGCTCGTCCGTCTGCCCCTCGAAAAGGCCGGCTGACGGCGCCTTGCGGATGATGTTTTCCGGCGCGTGCAGCCAGGTCAGAAACTCGTAGATCTCCGTCACGGTCAGGTCAGCGATGGGGTTGAAGTCATACGCGCCGTCGCCCCACTTCGTGAAATAGCCCATGTACGCCTCGCTGCGGTTGCCCGTCCCGGCGACGAGGCGTCCCTCCGCCGCGCCGATCGTGTAGAGCGTGAGCATGCGCAGACGCGGCGCAATATTGGACGTCGCCATCTGGTTGAGTGTCGTGACGGCGGAGACCGTCTGCATGACGAGCTCCTTTTCCGCCGTGAGGTCGACCGTGCGCGTCTCGATATTGAACTGCTCGGCCACAGCCAGACCGTCGCTCATATCCTCGCCGAAGTTGCGCTTGGAGGCACACGGCATCATAATGCCGACCGTGTTGTCGCACGCGGCCTTGCAGAGGATGCCGACGAGCGCGCTGTCCTTGCCGCCGCTGTTGCCATAGATGACGCCCTTGGCGCCGCTGCTCTTGAGCAGGTCGCGGATAAAGGCGACGCGGTTTTCAAATTCTTTTGCGTAATCTCGCATGATTTCCACTCCGTTTCTTTCGTTACTCCTGGATCATGTCCAGAAATTCTGCTTCCGTAATGATGGGCGTGCCGAGTGTGAGCGCCTTCTGGTACTTTGAACCGGTGTTCTCCCCGGCCAGCAGATAGGACGTCTTTTTCGACACGGATGAGCTGGTTTTGCCGCCGAAGCGTTCGATGATGGCACCGGCCTCATCGCGGCTGAAGTGCTCGAGCGCGCCGGTGAGCACGAACGTCTTGCCCGCAAAGCGGTGGTCGACGATCTGTTCCTGGGACTCGAAGCTGACACCGGCCGCGCGCAGCAGACGGATCTGGTGCTGCGACTGAGGATTTGCAAACCACGCGCGCAGGTACGCAGCCGTTGTCGGCCCGACGTCGGGAATGGCCATGAGCTCGTCCTCCGTCGCCGCCATGAGCTTGTCGAGCGTGCCGAAGTGCATCGCCAGCACCTTGGCCGCCTTCTGCCCCACCTGCCGGATGCCGAACGCACACAGCAGACGCGCCATGCCCGCATCCTTGCTCTTTTCAATGGCTGTGATGAGGTTTTCGGCCGATTTTTTGCCCATATGATCCAGCGCCGCGACCGCCTGCGGCTCGAGGGAATACAGCTCCGCCGGTGAGCGCACGAGGCCCGAGTCGATCAGCGACTGGCACAGCGAAATGCCGAGCCCGTCGATATCCATCGCCTCACGCGAGGCGAAGTGCGCAATATTGCGCAGCCGCTGCGCCGGGCACTCTGCACCCGTGCAGCGCAGGGCGGCACCGTCCGGATCGCGCACGACCGGTGCGCCGCACTCAGGGCAGGTGTCCGGCATGTGAAACGGAACCGTGCCCTCGGGGCGCTTTTCGCGCACGACGGAGAGGATCTCGGGGATGATCTCCCCCGCCTTCTGCACGAGCACCGTGTCGCCGATGCGCAGGTCGAGGTTGTCGATGAAGTCCTGATTGTGCAGCGTGGCATTCGTAACGGTCGTCCCCGCCAGGCGCACCGGCTCGATGACAGCCTTCGGCGTGAGCACGCCCGTGCGCCCGACCTGCACGACGATGTCGCGCACGCGGCTCTCCTTTTTCTCCGGCGGATACTTATACGCCACCGCCCAGCGCGGGAATTTCGCCGTGCTGCCGAGATACTGTCGCTGCGCAAGGTCGTTGATCTTGATGACCGCACCGTCGATGTCAAACGGGAACGTCTCGCGGTTGTCGCCGATCCAGTCGATGCGCGCGCAGCAGGCATCGAGTGTTTCACAGCGCCGGTACGGCACGACCGGGAAACCCAGCGACGCCAGATAGTCGAGCGTCTGCGTATGGGTGGCGAACGTGCGCTCACTGTCATACTGGAGGTTGAAGATGATAATATCCAGCTTGCGCGCCGCCGCGACCTTCGGGTCCTGCTGGCGCACGGAGCCCGCTGCCGCGTTGCGGGGATTGGCCAGCAGCGGCTGCTCAAGCAGCTCGCGCTCGGCGTTGAGCTGCGCAAACACGGCGTGCGACATATAGACCTCGCCGCGCACGATGAGCCTTGCAGGCGCATTTTCAAGCGTCAGCGGCAGGTTTCGCAGCGTGCGCAGATTTTCCGTCACGTCCTCGCCGGTGACACCGTCGCCGCGCGTCGCGCCGCGCACGAACACACCGTTTTCATACTCGAGCGACATGGACAGACCGTCGATCTTCGGCTCGACAGAGTAATCATGCGCCTGCGTGAGCGCGGTGTCCATGCGCGCGCCGAACGCGCGCAGCTCGTCAAACGAGAACACATCCTGCAGGCTCTCGAGCGGCACCTGATGGTGTACCTGCGCGAAGGTGTTGAGCGCGTAGCCGCCGACGTGCTGCGTCGGCGAATCGGGCGAGGCATATTCCGGGTGCGCCGCCTCAAGCTCCTCCAGTCTGCGCAGGAGCGCGTCATATTCAAAGTCGCTGATCTCGGGCGCGTCCTTCACATAGTAGAGAAAGTTTGCGCGCTCCAGCCGGCGGCGCAGCGCCAGAATTTCTTCATGTACATCCATAGTCGTTACTCCACTTCCACATACGTCTGGGGCACTTTGCCGACGATGACCGTCTCGGCCAGCAGCGCTTGCGTGCCCACCGTCTCCGTCTGGTGCGCCCACGGCACCAGAATGTCCAGATCCATGTTGATATCGAGGTATAGCTGATATTTGCTCTGATTGATCGCAGCCGACACGAGCTCGTTGCGGTAGCGCACGTCCGACGTTGTCAGCACAAGGATGCGCACCGGCAGCGGCAGCTTGAGACCGGGCAGAAAATTCACGCCGAAGAGCGTTTCAAGCGGGATATCCAGCTCGATCTGCCCGTCATCGCCGTCCATCATATGCTCGAGCACGAGCGAGGCCACCTGCCCCACGCGCTCGGCGTCGATGCTCACGGCCGTGATCGTCCCGTCCGCGTCTGTGCGGTAGGTATAGTATTCGCCGCGCACCTGCGCCATGGACGCACGGACGGCGGTGTTGATCTTCAGCTGCATGAGATCGCAGGCGGCGTTCACGGCAAGCTGTGTGATGAGCTGCAGCACCGTCACGGTCACATACGCGGCGCTGCCAAGCACAGCCAGAGCCAGCAGCAGCGCCGCCACACTGCGCCTGAAGCGCGGCGGACGATGGGCAGCCGGACGCCAACGGCGAGACGCACGGATCATAGCACTCCCCCCTGCCATGCTATGCAGACGGGGCGCGGTCCATGCATTTATTGCAGGCCTTCCACGATGGCGCGGAAGGTATCGCCGCGCTCGGCAAAGTTTTTGAACAAATCAAACGACGAACACGCCGGTGAAAGCGTCACGGTGTCGCCAGGCTGCGCGAGACGATACGCCGTCTCGACCGCCGCGCGAAAATCCGGCGCTTCGACGAGCGGCAGCTTTCCCGGGTCATAGAATTTCGAGCCGCGGATGGCCGCCGCGATACGCTGCGCCGTCTCGCCGACGACGACCGCCGCCTTCGCGTGCAGGCAGATCTCGTCGCCCAGCTCGTCAAACGGGATGTGCTTATCATGCCCGCCGAGAATGATGACCGGCGGCTTCGGCAGCGCGTGCAGCCCCGCGATCGTGCGCGTGGGGCTCGAGGCGATGGAGTCGTTGATAAACGTGATGCCGTTGAGCTCACGGATGCGCTCCATGCGGTGCGGGACACCCGCAAAGCTGCGCGCGACCTGCACGCACGCCGCCTGACCGACCAAGCCGTCGGTCGCAGCGAAAGCAGCCATATAGTTTTCCACGTTGTGCGCGCCGGGGATGCGGATATCCGAAACGTCGATCAGCTTCTCCGCCTTGCCGCCGTGGGCGCGATAAATGACGCCGTCCGAGCAGTAGACGCCGTTTTCCACCGGACCGACGCTGCTGAAATAGCGCACGCTGCCCGGCGCTTCGGCCGCAAAGCGCGGCGTGTGCGCATCCCTGGCGTTGAGCACAAGGACACCGTCGGGACGCTGGCCGCGGTAAATGCTGCACTTGGCCGACACATAGTCCTCCAGATCCGGATGCACATCCAGATGGTTGGGCGAAATGTTTGTGATAATGGCCACATCCGGCGCGCAGTGCATGCTGTGCAGCTGGAAGCTGCTGAGCTCGAGCACGGCAAAATCGTCCGGCCGGATGTCCGGGATGCGGTCAAAGAGCGGCGTGCCGATGTTGCCGCCAAGGTGCACGGTATAGCCCTGCGCACGCAGAAGCTCGGCCGTGATGGTCGAGGTCGTGGTCTTGCCGTCGCTGCCGGTGATGGCGAGGGTGCGGCAGGGACAGAGATTGCAGAACGCCTCCATCTCGGAGGTGAGGATCGCGCCGTTTTGCGCAGCCTTGCGCAGCTGCGGCACAATGGGCAGCACGCCCGGCGTACGGAAGATCACATCAAAATCCAGATGCTCGAGATAGTCCGCGCCAAGGGCGAATTTCGCGCCCTGCGCCGCGGCCTCATCCCCGGCCGCACCGAGCTGCGCGCGTTCGCGCCGGTCGCACACGGTCACATCACAGCCATTGCGCAGCAGCACACGCACGAGCGGCTGGTTGCTCACGCCGAAGCCGATGACGCCGATGCGCTTGTCGCGCAGGTAGTCAATATAATCCGAAAAGGTCATGCAGACACTCCTTTTGAAGAAAAAGAATCATATAAAGCGATTATACCGCCCATTTGACGCGATTACAAGAAAATAAATCGCCGCAGTGCTTGACGTACCGCGGCAGGATGTGTAAAATAGTCGGGCGAGTGAGCCGGACAGCCGCGGGCACGAGCCGAAAGGCTGTGCGTGAGGAAAGTCCGGGCTCCGCAGGGCAAGGATAACGGGTAACACCCGCCAGGGGCGACCCTCGGACAAGTGCAACAGAAAGATACCGCCCGAGCGATCGGGTAAGGGTGGAAAAGTGAGGTAAGAGCTCACTCGCCGGCTGGAGACAGTGCGGCGCTGTAAACTCTATCCGGAGCAACACCGCGGAGGGACATATGGCCTGCCCGGCCGTCCCATGGAGGTGGCTGGAACGCATCGGCAACGGTGCGTCTAGATAGATGGCTGTCGATTACAGAACCCGGCTTATAGGCTCACTCGCAATTGCAAGACCCCGCCGTCCGGCGGGGTCTTGCTCAGCTTGTCAGAGAACCTCGTAGAGTTTCGCCGCCGCAGCGGCGAAAGAAAGTCCAATCATTTTCTTCGGCGACATGTGCGGCGAAGAAAATACTTCTCGGCCTGCAAACGTGCGAGCTGTCCGCATCCGGCAGACAGCGAGTGCGATGCAGTCAGGCCGCAAACCTCTTTGTCAAAAAAGTAGTACTTTTTTGACAGTATCTGCAGGGCCCCGCCGTCCGGCGGGGTCTTGCTGTATGCTGCAAAAGCGCCGTTGCGCAGCGTTCACGCACCTGCTACAATAGATATTGCGGCGCACACCGCCGATATTCATCATGCGGAGGCTGGGCATATGTAGCGCGCCGGCTTTCCCGCACCCGTGCTCGATGCACTCCGGCTGCTGACGCACGCCGAGGGCGTGCCCTATATGGATTACGTGCAGGCGCTGGCGAAAAATCCGATCGCGCGCAAGGTCAAGTGCGCCGACCTGCGGCACAACCTCGACACACGGCGGATCGACGGCGCTGCGCCCGCAAAAAGGGACACTTACCTGCAGGCGCTGGCCTATCTGGAGAAAACGGAATGACAAAAAGCGCCGGACGGGCCTGCCCCGTCCGGCGCTGCGGTTTCATTCGGCGCACAAAAGGATCGGAAAAAGAAAAAATCCTGTAACCGTTGCGATTACAGGATTTTATCTGGAGCTGCTACCCGGATTCGGACCGGGGACCTCATCCTTACCAAGGATGCGCTCTACCGGCTGAGCTATAGCAGCATACAAATCCCGCGGAGCTTTCGCTCCGCGGGTGGCGACCGAGAAGGGACTTGAACCCTCGACCTCTAGCGTGACAGGCTAGCGTTCTAACCGACTGAACTACTCGGCCTCGTCGCCTCAGCGCTCGTTTAATATACCAGACGAATCGACCGGTGTCAAGTAATTTTTGAAAAAATTTTCGGTGATTTTCATTTTTCCGCTTCGGCCGGTTTTCCGGGCGCAAAAAATGTCTCCCGGGCAGCATCACCCGGGAGACAAACGGAGGAATTATTTCGTGATCTGGAACGAACGCGTGATGGGCGCCGCCTGATAGTTGCCGCCCAGCGTGACGACCGTCATAACATAGCGGCCGGGCTCGGTCGGCGGGGTCGTGGTGCAGGAGTAAGACTGCCAGTTGCTCGTGATGCCGGTGTACAGGCATTTCACGGAGGACTGGTCCGCGACCGGCTTCTCATTATAGCGCAGCGTCGCGCCAAAATCGAACGCAGCTGCCTCTTCCACGGTCAGTTTCCCGTTGATGGGCGCATTCCACGTCAGGCGCACATCGGACACGTGTGCCTTCACAACAAGGCTGCCCATCGCAAAGCTGGTGTGATAGTTCTTGTTGTTCGTGACGGCACACACAGTGTAGATGCCCGCCTGATCCGGCGTGCCGAAGGCCACGCGGACATCGTCGAGCAGATTGGGGAACTTGTTGAGCGCCTCGTTGAGCTTGACGAGGGTGTCAATATCGATGCCGGCCTTCGCAAGCAGCTCCTTCACAGACTGCGGCAGATTATCAGCATTGGTGACAATATCGTTAAAGAGCTTGCGCAGCTCGCCGACCGTCATGCCCTCCTGCATCATCTGCGTGAGCGTCTTCTGGCCAAGGCCTTCGAGCGTTTTGTCAATGAGCTTGATGATCGTTCCCTTTGTCAAACGCTCGGGCAGCTGCACGAACACGCTGCCGGTCACGTTGTTGGTCACGCCGCCAAAGACCGTGAAGATATCGAAATTATCGACCGGATCGGTGGTGATGAAGTCCTTGCTGAGCTCCTCATCGGCATAGATGCTCGTCGAGTGCACCTTGACGGTGACAGGCGCTTTCTTGATCGTCAGATAGCAGTCCTTCGGAAGCTCAGCACCATTGCTGGGACGGTAGTCCGCGTTGCCCTTGTAGGTCACACGGATCTTCTGCTCGCCCGCGCCGATCTGCTCACAGAACGTGTAGCTTGTCAGGACTTTTTCGCCCGCGATCGGTGCCCAGCGCTTCTCGCCGGTGCCGACGACCAGGCCGTCCTTATCCGTGATCATGACTTCCGCTTCGTACTCGAACGTGAAGTCGTCCGCGCTCAGCGTGTCCTTTTCGGGCAGCTTGGAGTCATCCCAGTTAATGACATATTCGAAGATCTGTCCCGCAACGACGGAGACGTCCTTATTGTAGATGAGCGAGATGCTCGGCTTGAGGACGACCTCGGTCGGCTGACGATTATCGACCATCTTGACCCGGACGCGCGTCTCCTCGAACGGCTTATAGTCCGCGTTGCCGCGCCAGGACAGGCGCAGCAGCTGATCGCCGAGGCCGAACTTTCCAGCCTTGATCCCATCCAACAGATCGCTGTCGAGCACCTTGTAACTGAGGTCCTTATAGTTGGCGATCCAATCATCCGTAATGGAGGTGCCGTAAATATTATACTCCACCTTCACCAGATCGATCGGGTAACTCGGGTCGGTGCTCTCGATGAGCGCCTCACGCAGCGCCTGCTCGGTCGCGGCGTAGTTGATGCTCCGGTCTGCGTTGTAGACGATGCCGACCTCGGTCACGCCGCCCTTGAGGTGGAACGGAGCAGCATCGCGGTCGAGGAACGTCACATCCATTTCCCTGCTGCAGCCTTTGTAGTCGGCGTTGCCGTCGAAGGTGATCTTGATCTTCCAGTTGCCCTCGGAAATGGCAGGATAACCGACCGTCTGGTTGAGAATCGGGATCGTCACAAACTCGCCCTCGAGCTTCACCCATTCCTTATGAGAAACCAGCTCGGACTTGGCATAGTACTCAATGTGCACGTCGTTCACCGTCAGATTCGGCGCGCTGCTCGCGACGACCTGCTCAAAAATGCGTGCGCGCAGCGCGTTAAAGTCCAGCGCACCGGCATCGGTGTACGGCATCTTCACCTGGACACCGCTGCGCAGCGAGATGGACGAATCGAGCTTCTCCACCTTCGTGAGCGTCACCGCAGCATTCGTACCCCGAACGCGCACGTTATAGTTGCCGTCGCTGTTGTCTTTCAGTGCGGGGTGCTTATAGTGCGTCGTAACCTTATACCAGCCTTTTCCTATCGAGGTTTCGCTTTCAAAGCCGCCGATTGAGCCCCAGTCGGAATGTTTTATAAGACCGGTTTTCGTGTCTTTGCCCTCGCAGTAATACTCCCACTGAAGGCTGTCGAGAAGTGCGTTCTGATCTGCCTCGCTCATCTGGTCAAAGCCGACGACCAGTGCCCGCGTCAAGGCACGGTTCACCTCAGCGTCCGACATACCGGACTTGATGATGGCCGTACCGTTTTGCAGCGAGTATCCGCCTGCTGCACGCGCGGCCGGCAAAAACGCACCGACCTGCGACAGCAGCAGCACCGCCAGCAAGCACGCCAGCAGACGCTGCAGTTTTTTCCCTGTCATAGTAGTTTCCTCCTGTCATTTTTTTCGCCGGGACAACAGCCTGTGCCCATTCGGCTCGTTGTCCCGTCACGATTGTTAAGGTCAAAGTAGCAAAGTGTTTAGAAAATGTCAAGGATTTTTATTGAAAAAATTGAAGTTTATGAGCAATTGAATATTAAATTTTAATTCGTTGCCAAAAGTGCATTTTTCCTCTTGCTTTTTCGGTTTTCGTGTGCTATATTATTTGAGCAATTAAGATATCCGGGTGTAGCGCAGTTGGTAGCGTGCTTGAATGGGGTTCAAGAGGCCGGAAGTTCGAATCTTCTCACTCGGACCAGTAAAAAGTCCTGTATTCTCAAGGAATACAGGACTTTTTCTTTTTTTCGGACACACTGTTCTGACGCTGTGTGTCCACGCAAGGTGTCAACAAGCGCAGCGCATACGTTCGCCCGGCACGCAAATGTGCCGGGCGAACGGTCGTTATGGGCTCAGCCAAGCCGGCGCGTCTTTTCAAACGCCGCCTCCACAGCGGCGATGCAGCTGCCGCGAAAGGCGTGCTGCTCAAGCGCGTCCACACCGGCGATCGTGCTGCCGCCGGGGCTGCAGACCTCGTCCTTGAGCAGCTCGGGGTGCTTGCCGGAATGCAGGACCATCTCCGCGCTGCCGGCGAGCATCTGCGCCGCGTAGCGGACGGCCTTGGCGCGCGGCAGGCCGCACTTGACGCCGCCGTCGGCGAGCGCCTCGATGAACATGTACGCAAACGCAGGGCCGCAGCCCGTGATGGCACAGCCGGCGTCAATGAGATGCTCCGGCACGGGATCGACGATGCCCGCGTCCGCCATGAGCGCACAAAACGCCGCAAGGTCATCGTCCGTGACGCGCGCATTCGCGCAGTAGAGCACGACGCCCTGCCCCACCGCGCAGGGGGTGTTCGGCAGGATGCGGATGATCTTCTTATCCGCGCCGAGCGTGCGCTCGAGCCGCTCAAGCTGCACGCCCGCAAGCATCGACACGAAAACGCTCTCCGACGCTGCAACGGGCGCGGACAGCGACTGCACCACGCTGTCAAGCATCTGCGGCTTGACGCCGAGGAACACGAATCGGCTCTCGCGCAGGATCTCCTCCGGCGCAGCCGCCCGGCAGCCGAGCCGCTCGGCCGCTGCCGCACTGTGCGCAGGGGTGCTGCAGGAAACGGCGACCCGCTCCCCCGTCACCTGCCGCGCTGCGGCGGCCGCCAGCGCGCCGCCCATATTTCCGGCGCCGAGAAAACCGGCTTCATACTTACTCATGGTGTTTCCTCCTCAGCGGATCTGTCCGTCGCCGCGGATGATGTATTTATAGGTGCTCAGCTCGTCGAGCCCCATGGGGCCGCGGGCGTGGAGCTTTTGCGTGGAGATGCCCATCTCGCAGCCGAGGCCGAACTCGCCCCCGTCGGTAAAGCGCGTGGAGACGTTGACATAGGTCGCGGCGCTGTCCGTGCCGTTGATGAAGCGCTCGGCGCTCGCGGCGTCCTCGGTGACAATGGCGTCGCTGTGGTGCGTCGAGTGGGCAAGCACGTGCGCGATGGCGGCATCGAGACTGTCCACCACGCCGACGGCGAGGATATAGTCGAGATACTCGGTGTCAAAGTCCTGCTCGCCCGCCGGTGTCCCGTCGATGATCTGCGCCGCGGCCGCATCGAGCCGCAGCTCGACCGGCGTGAGCCCCTGTGCCGCGCGGTCATCAACCAGCGCCTTTTTGAGCATGGGCAGGAACTTCGCCGCGACCGCCCGGTGCACGAGGCAGACCTCCTCGGCGTTGCAGACAGAGGGACGGCTGGTCTTGGCGTTTTCAATGATGCGCACGGCCTTATCGAGGTCAGCGTACTGATCCACATAGATATGGCAGATGCCCGTGCCGGTCTCGATGCAGGGCACGGTGGCATTGCGCACGCAGGCGCGGATGAGCCCTGCGCCGCCGCGCGGGATGAGCAGATCGACGAGGCCCTTGGCCTGCATGATCTCCGTGGCGCTCTCGTGGCTGGTGTCCTCGACGATGTTGACGATGTCCGCATCACCTCCGGCGGAGACGATGCCCTGCTTGAGCGCCGCAACGATGGCCTTGGCCGTGTGGAAGGCCTCCTTGCCGCTGCGGAGCATACAGACATTGCCGCTCTTGATGGCGAGCACCGCCGCGTCGGACGTGACGTTCGGACGGCTCTCATAGATGATCGCCACAAGACCGAGCGGCACCTGCTTTTTATAGATCTTCATGCCGTTGGGGTGGTCGATCTGCGCAAGGATGCGCCCCGTGTGATCCGGCAGCGCCACGGTCGCGCGGATACCGTCGGCCATGGCATCGACACGCCCGCGATCCAGATAGAGCCGGTCGAGCATGACGTCCGAAATGTGGCCGCGCGCGGCATCCATGTCCTCGGCGTTGCAGCGCAGGATCGCATCGCACTGCGCCTGCAGGCTGTCGGCCATGGCGGAGAGAATGCGGTTTTTGTCCTCGGCAGAGGCGTTGCAGATGCTCGGCCACGCGGCCTTCGTCCGCTTGAGAATATCGAGAGTCGTCATAGCAGTTCCTCCTCAGATTTTGGGATCAAGAATCTTGTGCCGACGCGCTTGCCGTCGACGATATCATAGAGCACCTCGGGCTTTTCGCCGTTGGCGATGACCATCTCGCAGCCGGCCGCCGTCGCGATCTGCGCCGCGTGCAGCTTGGTGACCATGCCGCCGGTGGCAAGCTCCGAGCCTTTGTCGCCCGCGAGCGAGAGAATACGCGCGTCGATGACCGGGACGGTCTCAATAAGCTTGGCATCCGGGTCACGGCGCGGGTCGCGGTCATACAGACCGTCAATGTCCGAGAGCAGGATCAGCAGATCCGCCGAGACGGTCGCCGATACGATCGCCGAGAGCGTATCGTTGTCGCCGATGACGATCTCATCCGTGGAGACCGTGTCGTTCTCGTTGATGACCGGCAGTGCGCCGAGCTCAAGCAGGCGCGCGAGCGTATTGTGAAAGTGCGCCTTGCGGCTGCCGCCCTCGGCCAGATCCGGCGCGGTGATGAGCAGCTGCGCCACGATGTGATTATACTCCGAAAACAGCTTGTCGTAAAAATACATCAGCTCGCACTGACCGACCGCGGCCGCAGCCTGCTTGGTGGGCATGTCCTTCGGCCGCGCGGACAAGCTCAGCTTGCCAACGCCCATGCCGATCGCGCCGGATGAGACGAGAATGATCTCGTGCCCCGCATTTTTCAGGTCGCTGAGCACCTTGCACAGCCGCTCCATACGCTGGATATTCAGCCGTCCGGTGGCGTGCGCCAATGTGGATGTACCGACTTTGACGACGATTCGCATAATGATACCTCTTATATATAAGAATGCAGCTATTATAGCGCATTGCGCACAAAATTGCATCTATTTTTGTCTTTGCCGTGCAAAAGAATCGGAAATTTTTACGGCATACCATACAATAAATTATGTGGGAGTTGCCAAAAAGGCAGCTCCCACAATGATTTCGGTATCATGCGCCCTCAGTCGGCGAACAGCGGCGTGGACAGGTAGCGGTCGCCGGTGTCCGGCAGAAGCGCGACGATGGTCTTGCCCTTATTCTCCGGACGCTTGGCCAACTCGATCGCCGCCCAGACGGCAGCGCCGGAGGAGATGCCGACCAGCACACCCTCCTTGTGGCCGATCAGTCGGCCGGTCGCAAACGCATCCTCGTTGCTGACCGGGATGACCTCATCATAGACCTTCGTATTGAGCACCTCCGGCACAAAGCCCGCACCGATGCCCTGGATCTTATGCGGACCGGCGTGACCGGCGCTCAGCACCGGTGAGGTCGCCGGCTCGACGGCCACGACCTTGACCTTCGGGCACTGGGACTTCAGATACTCACCGACACCCGTCACAGTGCCGCCGGTGCCAACGCCCGCAACAAAGATATCCACATTGCCGTCCGTGTCCTGCCAGATCTCAGGTCCCGTCGTCGCACGATGTACCGCCGGGTTCGCGGGGTTGACAAACTGCCCGGGGACAAAGCTGTCGGGGATCTGCGCGGCAAGCTCGTTGGCCTTCGCGATCGCGCCCTTCATGCCCTGCGCGCCGTCGGTGAGCACGAGTTCCGCGCCGTAGGCCTTCATGAGCTGACGGCGCTCTACGCTCATGGTCTCAGGCATGACAATGATGATGCGGTAGCCTCTGGCGGCAGCGACGGAGGCAAGGCCGATGCCGGTGTTGCCGGAGGTAGGCTCGATGATGACGGAGCTCGGCTTGAGCACGCCACGCTGCTCTGCGTCCTCGATCATGGCCAGCGCCACGCGGTCCTTCACAGAGCCGCCGGGATTGAAGTATTCCAGCTTTGCCAGAATGCGCGCCTCGAGCTGCTGTTCCTTTTCAATGTGCGTCAGCTCCAGCAGGGGCGTTTTGCCGATCAGCTGATCTGCAGATGTATAGATATTGCTCATACGAGATTCCTCCATTTTTGTCTCAAATACTATATATGTATGTCCGGTTTCGTATATGTCTCTGCACTCAGACGCCGCAACAGTGCCAGCAGATGCACAGGCGGCCGGAAATTCGGTTTCTCACGCCAACGCCTATCTTCTCTATAGGTTAATAGGATTATATCGTCTTTCCCCCTCCTTGTCAACAGGGAATCTGCTCCGAATAAAAATTCCGGCAGTTAACACTGCGTCCGTTAACAGACTGCGCTCTATGATGCCGCAAATGCGCAGATGACCTTTGTGCACATTGCTTCCATAGCTTGACTTTTCCCATGGGCACGTGTATACTGTGACCATAAGTGTACGCAGCCGGTTGTTTTACCCTGCTTCCGGCGAAACGGCGCTTATGCAATCTATCAAAGGAGTGGAAACTATGAAGAAATCCCGCAAACTGCTCTGCATGCTTCTCGCTCTGGTCATGGTCGTCAGCCTGCTGCCGGTCATGGCTTTTGCAGCCGATGAAGACATTGCAGCGGAAGAGGTTGTCCCCGCTTCTGTCGAGGAGATCTCTCCGGAAACCGCCGGCATCATCACCGATGTCTTTGCCAAACTGCCCAACTATCTGGTCGTCGTCAAGACCCCGTGGGGCATGCTCGCGAAGGGTGCTCAGGTCGTTCTCTACAACCAGAACAGCAACACGATCGTCGCTTCCGAGGTCGCTACCTACGGCGTTGCCGTCTTCACCAAGGATCAGCGCCTGAAGGCCTACACCATGTCCGCCACCTGGACGCAGAAGGAGACCGGCCTGACGTTCAAGTCCGCGCCGAGAATCTCTGTCGGCAAGACTCTGGACATGGATGTCATCACCGTTTACCCGACGTTCCGTATCGGCCTGAAGGACACCGATCATAATGCGTACATCTCCGGCTACCCGGACCGCCTTGTCCGCCCGAACAACACGCTCACCCGTGCGGAAGCCGCGCAGATCATTTTCGAGCTCATGACCGACGAGTCCAAGGCACAGTATGCGAAGAAGGCCGGCAAGACCTTCATCGACGTCGGCAAGGACCACTGGGCTTACGAAGCCATCACCATGATGACCAAGGCCAATATTCTGGTCGGCATGGGTGACGGCCGCTTCGATCCGGACGCCGTTATGACCCGCGAGCAGTTTGCGACGATGATCGCGCAGCTGTTCATGATCGAGATCAACCAGCCCATCGGCGGCTTCATCTTCAAGGATCTCAACGGCGGCTTCGCTGACAAGTACATCAGCTTCCTGTACATGCTCGGCATCCTTGAGGGCAAGGGCGACAACATGTTCGGACCGAAGGATTCCCTGACCCGTGCACAGGCGATCACCGTTGTCAACAAGCTTATCGGCCGTCTGCCCGGCGAAGGCACCACCAGCTTCGGCGCCGTTGCCGACCAGATGAAGACCTGGCCCGACAACATGGACACCACCGCTTGGTACTACGCCGCCATTCAGGAAGCGACCAACAGCCATGACTACACGCTGGACGTCAACTTCAACACCTTCGGAGACCTCAAGGGCGACATCTTCCAGAACATCAAGCACCCGGTCACCGAGCGCTGGACTCTGATCCGCTGACCAACCCCTGACTTTTACAGCAGACACCTTCGGGTGTCTGCTGTTTTTATCGTCCGCGAAGCATAAGTCCTCGGCAAAATGCCGAGGACTTATGTTTTATAGAGACGGAATCAACGCTCAGGTACGGTCGAACGCGGGGTTGACCGCATAGACGTTTTTCTGGTCCATCTTTTCCGTGGCCAGCCGCAGCGCCTCGCCGAAGCGCTGATAGTGCACGACCTCACGCTCTCGCAGGAAGCGGATCACATCCGTCACATCCGGATCATCGCACAGACGCAGGATATTATCATACGTCTTGCGCGCCTTCTGCTCGGCCGACATATCCTCGGAGAGATCAGCGATCACATCGCCCGTCACGCCGATCGTCGCCGCCGTCCACGGTGTGCCGGATGCAAACTGCGGGAACACGCCTGCCGTGTGGTCAACGAAGTACGTGTCGTAGCCGGAGCGCTTGATCTGCTCCGGCGTCATGCTGCGTGTGAGCTGGTAGAGAATCGTACCGACCATCTCCAGGTGCCCCAGCTCTTCCGTACCTGCCGGTGCGGCAAAAATGTTCCCCAGCCTGTTCTCATACCGCCGAAAATGTGCATACGCTCTCTTGGGAGGTGATAGGATGCCGGAAATCTGGGTCTGCACCGCGCAGCCGGGGGATGCAGCGCTGCGCAGTGCCGCCGCTGCCTGCGTGCTGGAGCTCGAGCACGCCGTACTCTCTTTGCTGCTCGCGCGTGGACGGCTGACACGCACGGAATACGATCGCTGCGCCGCACTGCTTGGGCAGGCGCTGACATGAGCGCCGGGAAAAAGCCGCTGCGCGTGGCTGCCTACTGCCGCGTCTCCACAGACAGCGACGATCAGGCGAACTCCTTCGAGAGCCAGCAGCGCTACTTTCGCGCCTATATCGCGCAGCAGCCGCACTGGGAACTCGCCGGGATCTTCGCCGACGAGGGGCTGTCCGGAACGAGCACGAAAAAACGGCTTGCCTTTCAGCGCATGATCGCCTGTGCGCGCGCCGGCACGCTTGACCTGATCGTGACCAAGGAGATCTCGCGCTTTGCGCGCAACACGCTCGACAGCATTTACTACACGCGCGAGCTCAAGCGCCTGGGTGTGGGCGTGCTGTTTTTAAGCGACAACCTCTGCACGCTCGACGGTGACGCCGAGCTGCGCCTGGCGATTCTCTCCTCCATCGCGCAGGAAGAGAGCCGCCGCACCTCCGAGCGCGTCAAATGGGGGCAAAAACGGCGTATGGAGCAAGGCGTCGTGTTCGGGCGCGACCTGCTCGGCTACGATGTGCGCGGCGGCATGCTGTATGTGAACGAAGCGGGGGCACAAACCGTGCGGGAGATCTTCCGCAAATGCGTCGATGAGGGCAAAGGCGCGCACACCATTGCGCGCGAGCTAAATGAGGCCGGAATCCCGGCAGCGCGCGGCGGTGCGTGGCGCAGCAGCGTCATTCTGCGCATCCTGCGCAACGAAAAGTACTGCGGCGATCTGGTGCAGAAAAAGACCTACACCCCTGACTACCTGACGCACGAGAAAAAATATAACCATGGGCAGGAGGATTATATCATCGTGCGCGAGCACCACGCGCCGATCATCCCGCGCGCAACATTTGAGTCGGCCGGGCGCATCCTCGATCAACGCGCAGCAGCACCGACCGGGCAGCGCAAGTGCAGCCGCCGCTATCCCCTGTCCGGCAAGCTGCGCTGCGGCATCTGCGGCACTGTCTGCGCCGCCCGGAAAAAAACGCGGCGCGACGGCACCGATGCCATCTCGTGGCGCTGCGGCAATGCCGTAAAATACGGACGGCCGCACACGGACACAGACGGCCGCTGCCGCGGCTGCACCGGCGAGAGCCTGCGAAATGAGGACGCGCTGCGAATTCTGGAACAGGTGTGGGCCTCCCTCCCCCTTGACCGCGACATCATTGCAGCCGACGTACTGGCAGCAGTCCGTGCGGTCACACCGCACGAGCAGGGGGACGCCTTGGAATCCGAAATCACTGCAATGCTGCGCGGCGACACAGCGCTGACTGCGCAGCTGCTCGCGCAAATGACCGTTTACGACCGCACGCACGTCACGCTCACGCTCCGCGGCTTTCCGGGCAAGTGGTGCTTTGCGCGCACGCAAAAGGCGGCGTCTCCGTGAATACGGAGACGCCGCCCGCGGCTGTCAAAAAGTATTACTTTTTGACAAAGGGGGTTGCGGCCTGACTGCAGCGCACGCGCTGTCCGCCGGAGGCGGACGGCGCGCACGTTTGCAGGCCGAGAAGTATTTTCTTCGCCGCACATGTCGCCGAAGAAAATAATTGGACTTGCTTTCGCCGCCCCGGCGGCGAAACTCTACGAGGTCCTTTGAAAAGCTGAGGCGGCGTCTCCGTGAATGCGGAGACGCCGCCTGAATTTGAGGGCTATGAGATTCAGCGGGCAAGAAAACGCGACAGAAACTCGCGCGTCTTGGGGTTCTGCGGGTTTTCGAAGAGCTCGTGCGGCTTGCCCTGCTCGCAGATGACACCGTCGGACATATACACAACGTCCGTGGAGACATCGCGCGCAAACGCCATCTCGTGCGTGACGACGATCATCGTCAGCCCCTCTTCCGCCAGACGGCGCATCACATCGAGCACCTCGCCGACCATCTGCGGGTCGAGCGCGCTCGTCGGCTCGTCAAACAGCAGCACTTCCGGCTGCATGGCCAGCGCACGCGCAATGGCAACGCGCTGCTTTTGTCCGCCGGACAGCTGCGACGGCCGGGCATTGATATACGGCGCCATGCCGACCTTTGTCAGGTATTCCATGGCGATCTCCTCTGCCTCCTTGCGGCTGCGCCTGAGCGCGGAGACCTGACCGGCGATGCAGTTGTTGAGCGCCGACATATTGTTAAAGAGATTGAAGCTCTGAAACACCATGCCGACCTTTGTGCGGTACTGCGTGAGGTTGAAGTCCTTGGCCGTGATGTCCTGCCCATGGTAGAGCACCTGACCGGAGCTCGGCGTCTCGAGCAGGTTGATGCAGCGCAGCATCGTGCTCTTGCCGGAGCCGGATGCGCCGATGATGCTCAGCACCTCGCCCTTTTTCACGCTGAGGTTGATGTCGCGCAGGACGGCATGGTCGCCGAACTGCTTTTGCAGATGTACCAGTTCGATCACATTGTCTGCCACGGCTCAGCCCTCCTTCGTGATGTGGATCTCGGCGTTGACGTCCGTCTGTGAGCCGAAAATCGTGTAGTTTTCGTTGCCGTCCAGCTTCCGCTCAACCCAGCGCAGCAGGCGCGTGACGGTGAACGTGAGGATGAAATACAGGATACAGACAACGAGATAGGTCTGGAACGTCTGGAAATTCTGGCGCTTGATGATACCGGCAAAGTAGTACAGCTCCGTCACGCCGATGACGTTCAGGACGGAGGTATCCTTGATGTTGATGACAAACTCGTTGCTGACAGACGGCAGGATATTGCGCATGACCTGCGGAATGATGACCTTGAACATGGTCTGCGCGTGCGTCATGCCGATGGACATCGCGCCCTCAAACTGGCCGCGGTCGATGGAGATGATGCCGCCGCGCACGATCTCGGCCATATAGGCGCCGGTGTTGATGGACACGATCAGGATGCCTGACGGGATCAGCGGCAGCGTGTCGCCGCCGGTCGCGAAGGCATAGCCCCAGTAGATGACCATCGACTGCACCATCATCGGCGTGCCGCGGAAGATCTCGACGTAGATCGCAATGATCGCATTGAGCAGCTTGTGCAGCGCGCGCAGGACCGGATTCTTGGACATCGGTGCCGTGCGCACGACGCCTGTCAGCAGACCGAGCGCAAGGCCCGCCGCTGTACTCGTCAGCGCAATGAGCAGCGTGTTGCCGACGCCGGTCAAAAGCTGCGGATAATACTTGATGAAGATATTGAGGACATCGTTTAAGAAGCTCATAGTTACTCCGTTTTTCCGTTATGACGGGCGGCAGGCACCGTGCACGCGCATGGTGTCTGCCGCCTGCGTCGAGGTTTTCTTACTTGCGGATGATGACCACGAGGTTGGATTCGTAGTAGGTATCGGTGAAGTCAAGCTGCTCCGAGCGCTCAGCCGTCGGGCTCATGCCGGCGACGATCGCATCAATGGCGCCGGAGTTGACAGCCGGAATGAGGGAGTCCCACTCCATGGCGTAGATCTCGAGCTTCAGGCCCAGACGGTTTGCAACATACTGAGCGATCTGCACGTCGTAGCCGTTGGCATAGAGGCCGCTCTGGCCTTCGCTGCTGATGGGCACGGCGCCGAGGGAAGTGCCTTCGGTATCGGTCCAGTTATAGGGCTCGTAGGCGCACTCCATGCCGATCTTGAGCGTGCCAGTCGTGGTGGCCGGAGCGTCACAGTGGACGGCGAACTCCGTCACGGTGCCGCCGGAGGCAAGCGTCACGATCTGCTCCATGAGCTCGGAGCGCTGCTCATCCGTGATCTCGGCGAGGACGGTGTTGATCTGGTCGCGCAGGGTGTTGCCCTTCTTCAGGCCGATGGCAATGCCGACATCCGCGGCCGTTGCGGTAAAGCCCGTGTCGTTATTCTTGAACGGCAGGTAGGTCAGATCATCGTTCGAGGCGCAGACGGAAAACGCCGTCGGCTCTTCGGCAACGTAGCCGTCGATCGCGCCGCTCTTGAGCGCGGTCAGAAGGTCGGAGAATTCAGGATAGGTGCTCGCCTGAACGTTCGGGATCTGCTCGAGCGCATCGGCGTGGAAGGTGCCCGTCTGCGCGGCGATCTTCGCGCCGGCAAGGTCTGCGATGGACTTGGCATTGCGCACGTCCACGGAGGCGGTGCCACCGTTATCCTTGCTGCTGCCGCAGCCGGTGAAGCACGCCACACAGAACATGACGGCCAGGAGGATGGATACAATTCTTCTCATGTTTGCTTGCATTTTTTCTGCATCTCCTTAAAAGTGATTCAAAAAAACAGGAGCCTGCGACCCGAAATGGTATCGCAGGCTCTCTTGCAAGGAAACAAACGTAAGAAAACCCTTGATAGTGCTCCACATACGAGGTATGTGACAGTCCTGCGCCTATTGAGCGCAAGCCCAGCAAGTCCGCAGCGGCAACCGCAAGACAGCTTCGGCGGAGCAGCCTTTCTCCCGCAAACGCTTGCCGGCGTATATCACGGGGTACTCATCAGATCCGCAACCTCTATCAGGTACTGCAATCTTCTATTTTTTATGGCGTAATCTTAATGCATATCTCGTGGGTTGTCAAGCCTTTTTGCATTTTTTAGGCTTTTGACGAAAAAACATGCATAAATTTGCCCGCTTTTGTCTGCATTGCATCATGCTTCTATCTGCAGCGCCATTTCCGCCGCTTCCGTACCCAGAGAAGCATCGGAAATGTTCCAATGTATCAAATACGAGGACAAGCGTGAGGTCTTCGGCTTAAAGATACATAGCTTTTCGACACTCGACAGAATTAAAAAATACGACGACTCTGACAACGAGAAAAATGCCGAAAAGCCTTATTCTATCAAGGTTGGCGAAACAAAGAGGACGATAAATCTGTACGCCATCGCTACTACGAAATTTCAAATTGCGGTCTAAATCAATGCTAAACCGTGTGCGCCCTTTGTGGACAAGCAAGTGCCTGTAACCACACCATTTTATAATTTGAATGGTGTGGTTTGCTACACATTTGACTTGGCAATACGAGCTAAATATAATGAGCTAAAACAACCTAACGAGATGTTTTTACGGCACAATTTGGTGCAGAGGTAAGAGTATGGTTTCAATAAAAGACAGGAAAATTCTTAGGCAGATGTTCTCGCATGCCTTTGAGAAAAAATCAAAATGAAATTTTAAAATAAAAATGTGTTTCGCTGCTTGTGGGCAACACATTCGCTGTTTGTGGGGAAGAGTTTTTGCGAAAGCCGTGCTATACTTTTCTTCGGAGGTACACAAAAATGGATCAAATAAAGATTGGAAAATTTATTGCCGCCCTGCGAAAAGATAAAGGCTTGACGCAGGAGCAGCTCGGAGAAAAGCTTGGTGTGACCAACAAAACCATTTCCCGTTGGGAGAACGGCAATTATATGCCCGATGTTGAAATGCTGTCGCTGCTTTCAAAGGAATTCGGCGTAAGTATTAACGAACTTATAAGCGGCGAACGGCTTTGGGCGGAGGACTTTAAGAAAGCCGCCGACGATAACCTTGTTACGGCGCTGAACAACAGCACCTTTACGCTGAAAGAAAAGATAGTATTTTTTAAGAAGAAATGGCTGCACGAACATATTTCAACTATCGTCCTGTGCGTTGTAGCGTGGATAGGTATTATAATATGGACTGCGCTGAAATTACGAGGCAGCGACTCTTATGCGCTTTTGGGTGCAATAGGCAGTATGCTTGCTATACTTTTCTATGTGGTACTGTATAACCGTATGATGGTATATGTGGAGAACCACGCATATCGGGCAACGCCAGACAAGGAAACCGAAACGAAAAACTAACCTTGATAAATCCAAAGTAGTTGAATGCTGTCTGAGTATTGGCAGCAAAGAGTTTGTGAACTTTTTGTTTTCCTCTTGACAAAACGGGTCTACAAGTGTTAGACTATAAGCAAAGGTCTAATGCTTGTAGACCCGCAAGGAGGATTATAATGAAAAATTACAAACTTGGAGATATGGAACTGGAGTTTGCCAACTTAATTTGGGAGAATGAGCCTATTTCCTCTGGAGGCTTGGTTCAGCTTTGTGAGCAGAAATTCTCTTGGAAGAAATCCACCACATATACGATGCTGAAGCGTCTTTGTGATAAGGGCATTTTTCAAAACAATTCGGGCAATGTCGTTTCTGTCCTTTCAAAGCAGGAGTGGTTTACGAAGCAAAGTGAGGGCTTCGTGGAAGAAACATTCAACGGTTCTCTGCCACAATTCTTAGTGGCGTTTACCCGCCGCAAAAAGCTCTCAAAGCAGGAAATCGCTGAGATACAGAAAATCATCGACCAAAATGCAGAGGAATGACTATGAGCGACAAAGTATTTCTCGATATTGTAAATATGAGTATTACGGGCAGCTTTGCTATCTTAATTATTATACTGGCACGGTTGCTGCTGAAAAAAGCTCCAAAGGTTTTCTCCTACGCATTATGGTTTGTTGCCTTTTTCCGTCTGCTTGTACCCGTTTCCTTTGAAAGCGTTTTGAGCATATTGCCGTTCAACACCACGCCGCTTTCTACGGATATGCTTTATATTGAAACCCCTTATGTGGAAACGGGTATAAAAGCAATAGACAGCGTAATCAACCCTGTTGTAGCAACTGAGGTTTTCGATTCTACCGCAAATGTATATCAGATATTTACCTTTTGGGGGAAGATTATATGGTTCATCGGCGTTTGTGCGTTTTGCCTGTATAGCATACGCTCATATTCCAAACTCAAAAAGAAATTACAGAGTGCCGTCCTTCTTCGGGATAATATTTATATTTCGCAAGTAGTCGGCACGCCCTTTGCGCTTGGATTGCGAAATCCAAAAATATACTTGCCGAGCAATTTGGCTGATGCACAGGAATATGTAATTGCCCACGAACAGACGCATCTCGCTCGGCGTGATAACCTTGCGAAGATATTAGGATATGTTGTTCTTATCCTGCATTGGTTTAACCCTCTTGTGTGGCTTGCGTTCAAGCTGTTCGTTACCGATATGGAAATGTCCTGCGATGAAAGCGTAATCAGAAATTCAAAGGAGGATATTCGCAAAGAATACAGCCGGTCGCTTTTAGAGCTTTCTATTGAAAAAAGCACACTTGGCGTACCGATGGCGTTTGCCGAGGGAAATCCCAAAGAAAGGATAAAGAATGTTATGAAATCAAACACGAAAAAAATAATTGGATTTGCAGGTTTAGGGGCGGTAATTTTAATTGTGGTAATTGCAATATGCCTTATTCCTAACCGTCCGCAGTATGCGACGGCAAAGGATGCTATTACAGGCATTCCCGCAATAGCTACGCAGTCCGCAACTTATGCCGCAATAAAGACTGCCGATGGAAATACGACTATTACAGACAGTGAAGGCTTCAATCAACTGCTGAATTTCATAGAAGGCATTGAGGTCAACACGAAAGAAGTCAAGAGAGGCTCTTGGAATGACAGCGAGGGAAATAACAAGATTACATTTTACCGAGCAGACAATTCTATGGACTCCGTAATCAGCTTCACTTCTGATTATTCTAAGATTTGGATTGAAACAAATGCAACACTTTCTTTCACATATAGTGTCAAAGACCCAGCAGAAGTGCAAAAGGGACTTGCGGCTTTCCTTGGCAACAATAGCTAAGGCAATCTTGCGTTTGTGAGTCGGAGGAAATATGCCTAATGCAAAAAGAAAAGTTTATACTATGCCCCGTCTGCGGCAACAAAACAAGGGTACAGATACGGGAGGATACAGAGCTAAAGAACTTCCCACTATGATAGAGCAGCAACAGCAACTCCTAAAGGAGATTGAGGACGCAATCAAAGAGATTGTCAGCGGCGTGGAGTACGAAGATGAGTTCTATAAGCACATTTTAGACAAGATGGTAGTTCAAGATAAGGACAACATAGATGTATATCTGAATTTGCTTCCTATGAAGTGGAGCTATACGGTTGCAAAAGCATCAAAAAAAGCCGTAGCCTCTGAATGGAACATTTCAGAGGCTTCTCTACCGATATCGGTCAGCAGCGCCGAGAGCTCCGGATACGGCATGGCATAGCGCTGGCTGAGATAGCGCAGGGATGCGCCCAGCTCACCGTCCGGCCCGCCGTACTGAGAGCAGATGAACTTCGCCAGCGCGGGGTTGGCGTTGCGGATACGCACCGGGTATTCGAGTTTCTTTTCATAGACAAACATCGCTTACTTCTCCTCCTCTTCCGGCTGCCACGGCCACGGTGCGTTGAGCCAGTCATAGACATCTGCGCATGCGAGATCCGACACTGTGACCGGACCGTACTGCTCCGTGTAGCGCTTGTGTCCTTCGGCGCGCATACGGATGCACTTTTGCAGCGTGTCGAACGCCTCGCGGTCATCCGGGTGCGTGTCGAGGTAGAGATTCAGCTCGCGGATGACGAAGTCCAGCGCCATCAGTTCACACAGCGGTGTGCTGAGATCGGCAGGCTTGTTGACCAGATTCATAAACGGCAGATCCAGCCCCGGAAACAGCGTGCCGCGTGCCAGCGCCATGCGCTTGTCATACGCGGGTTCACTCGCGCACTGCATGGGCGTCTGCGCCAGCGCCAGCGGCGCGCACTCCGGAAGCGAGCCCTGCTTGAAATTGCATTTGTCCACAGTCGTTCCTCCTTTTCGATCGGGCATTTGCCCCGCACCATCTTATGCGCGGTCGGTTTTGCCGGTGCAAAAGCGCGAAAAAGGGCGGTGCCGGATGGCGCCGCCCTGAAACTGTCAAAAAGTATTGCTTTTTGACAAAGGGGATTTGCGGCCTGACTGCAGCGCACGCGCCGTCCGCCCAAAACGGACGGCGCGCACGTTTGCAGGCCGAGAAGTATTTTCTCAGCCGCACATGTCG
>ERZ773169.1114-NODE-1114-length-25953-cov-9.025716_pt1 | contig 25953 bp, 24 predicted proteins | sample MGYA00580536_ERZ773169 | MGnify/ENA primary metagenome ERZ773169 (study PRJEB29015, sample SAMEA2737814) | human gut metagenome | biome: human gut; feature: human-associated habitat; material: faeces | place: China | collected 2012 ... | reverse complement strand
GATGTCGAGAAGTACAAGAACTTCCTGCGCACCACCTCCAACATTGATGTGGACAACACCAAGTTTGAGGAGAACACCAACCTGAAGATGACCCGCCCCGCTTTCGGCGGCCACCTGATGGCTACCATCATCTGCCCCCGCTTCCGCCCGCAGATGTCCACCGTGCGCCCCGGCGTTATGCAGACCCAGCCGTTTGACGAGGCCGGTGCTGCCAAGGTCGTGATCGAGAAGGTCACCCCCGCTCTGACCGCTGAGGACATCCATGTTGAGGTTCTGGACATCAAGAAGAGCGCCGAGAAGCTCGTTGACCTGATCGGTGCCGACGTTGTCGTCGCCGTGGGCCGCGGCATCTCTGCCGACCCCGACAAGGGCATCAAGCTGGCTGAGGAGCTGGCCGGTGTTCTGGGCGGCGTTGTCGGTGCCTCCCGTGCCGTCACCGATGAGGGCTGGCTGTCTGCTGACCATCAGGTCGGCCAGACCGGCAAGACCGTGCATCCCCGCATCTATGTTGCGCTGGGCATCTCCGGTGCCATCCAGCACGTTGCCGGTATGCAGGATTCCGAGAACATCATCGCCATCAACAAGAACGAGAACGCCCCCATCTTCGATGTTGCCACCTACGGCATCGTCGGCGATCTGTACAAGGTCGTTCCCGAGCTCATCAAGGAGATCAAGGCCGCCAAGGCTTGATTCCCGCCCGTAATCAACAAGAGCCGTGCCCCGCAAAGGGCACGGCTCTTTGTTTTTTTGTATTGCTTAGTCTGCCACAGCCGGGGCGGTCAGCAGCTCCGGCGGCAGCTCACTCTCGTCCTCATTGACGAGGGAATCATCGACATCAAATGTCGCACCAAAGGCCTTTGCGGCAGCATCCGCCACCAGATCGGCATCGACCAGCTCACTGTCTGCCATGACATACAGCAGCTTATCATCAAAGCTGACCACGCGGGCCTTATCTGCCTCCACGCAGACCCACTTGCGCATACTGATGTTTTCCTCCATCGAATCGGCGATCTCGCGGGCATCGGCCTTGTCCTTGAGGCGCAGCAGCACCAGGCTGTACGCCTGGCTTCCGGTCATCGGCTCGCTGACTACTGCGGCATCCACCTTGTCCACATTGTCCGCGGTCAGCCCTGCCAGATAGCCGTACCAGCTCTCGTCGGTCAGGTCGATGGCCACCGTCTCCATGCCCATCAGGTCAACCGGCTGGACGTTATAAATGGCATCCACCATCTTGCTCAGCTCCGCGTCCGGCTGCGGCTCGGCGGTCTCACCGGTATCCTCGCCGTCAACGCTGAACTCCGGGTCCAGCTCCGCGCCTTCCTCGGGTCTTGTGGCAGGCTGGTTCGCAAGATCGTTGCTGTCAGCCTTTTGGCTGCCGCAGGCAGACAGGAACAGGGCGGTCAGCAGGGCTGTTGCAAAAAGCAGCTTTTTCATCGTAAAATTCCTTTCTCGGTCAGAATATTCTCGGGCGCAAAGCGTGCGTCCCAGTCGTCGCAGGGCAGCTCGTCCAGCAGCAGGGCCTCGGGGCAGAGCAGCAGCCCCGCTCCCTTATAGTGTGCCAGAAATCGGTCATAATACCCGCCGCCGCGCCCCAGCCGGACCCCATCGCGGCTGGCGGCCAGGCAGGGGACAAGGGCCAGCGCCGCGGCGTATCCCGCCGGGTCGGCGGCGGGCAGGGCGGAGGGCGGCTCCTGAATGCCGAACGCCCCGGGCCGCAGCAGGCGCAATGCCGGTATCTCCACCCAGTCCATCTCGGTTTTGCTCCGCACACGGGGCAGCAGCAGGCGCTTGTCGTCGGCCAGCGCGCGTCTTAGTATTTCCGCCGTGTCCGGCTCATCCGGCATGGCCGCAAAGGCCAGCACTGCCCCGGCACTCTGCCATTGCGGCAGGCTGAACAGCGCCTGCGCCATGCCGCGGCCCACAGCCGCCATATCCAGTTCCGCGCGCCGGGCCTTGGCCCATGCGCGGGCTTCGCGTTTTGTCATTCTGCACACCACCTTCCGGGCTATCATACCATATCTGCCCTCCACTTAACAAGACGGAAAAGCCGTCCTGTTGTTACAGCAGCGACAAAATTTTTCCGCCATCTTGCCCGGCGCAGTGAAATAGAGTATAATATATCCTGTATCGCTATGTATTAGACTTATGAAATATAAAAAGGAGATTCCAAACCATGAGCAAGTTCCATTTCATCAAGACCGATATTCCTGACGTGCAGATCATCGAGCCGACTGTTTTTGGCGATGACCGCGGCTATTTTATGGAGACCTACCAGATCGACGAGTTCGCCGCAGCGGGCATCGACAAACCCTTCGTGCAGGATAACCAGAGCCGCTCCACCAAGGGCGTGCTGCGCGGCCTGCACTTCCAGACCAAGCACACCCAGGGCAAGCTCGTCCGCGTGACCCTGGGCGAGGTGTTCGACGTCGCCGTCGACTGCCGCCCCAACAGCAAGACCTTCGGCAAGTGGGTGGGCGCAACGCTGTCCGCCGACAACAAGAAGATGCTCTGGATCCCCGAGGGCTTCGCCCACGGCTTTGTCGTGCTGTCCGATGTGGCTGAGTTCTGCTACAAGTGCACCGACGTCTACGACCCCACCGCCGAGGGCGGCATTCCCTACGATGACCCGACGGTCAACGTGCAGTGGCCCGACTGCGGCTGCGAGCACAAAACCAGCGCCAAGGACAAGGAGCACACCCCGTTTGCCGCCCAGAAGTTCGAATATTTTGAGAAATATTGAGGGTAAACCGTGCAGAAACTGAAAGACACCTTCGCAGGCTTCTGGAAATACCGTTACCTGCTGCAAAACCTGATTTCCCGTGATTTCAAGCTGAAATACCGCCGCAGCGTGCTGGGCGTGGCGTGGAGCGTGCTGAACCCGCTGCTGACCTGTCTGGTCATGTGGGCCGTGTTCGGTGCGCTGTTCAACCAGCGCGGTCAGGGCATCGAGGACTTCCCTCTGTTCCTTATCATCGGCCAGCTGATGTTCAACTTCTTCCGCGAGAGCACGACCATGGCCATGGAGAGCGTGCTGAAGAACGGCCCGCTGCTGCGCAAGGTCTATATTCCCAAATACATCTTTCCGCTGGAAAAGTGCTGCTTTGCGCTCGTCAACTTCTTTTTCAGTCTCGTGGCACTGTTTATCGTCGCGCTGCTGACCTGGTCGCACATCTCGATCGGGACTGTGCTGCTGGCCATTTATCCCCTTGTGATGCTGTTTATTTTCAGTCTGGGCATCGGGCTGATTTTGTCCACGCTCTACGTTTTTGTGCGTGACATCATGCATATCTGGGAGGTCTTTTGCACACTGCTTGTCTACGGCAGCGCCATCTTCTACGACCCGCGCCAGATGGAAAGCTGGATGCAGTACGTCATCAACCTGAACCCCATCTACTGGTACATCACCGCCGTGCGTTCCTGCGTCATGTGGGGCGAGGGGCTGACCCCCAACATGGTGCTGATTCCGTTCCTCTGCGCCGCGCTGAGCCTGGGCCTCGGCATCTGGGTGTTCAAAAAGAATCAGGACAAGTTCGTCCTGTACATGTAAGGGGGCATCGAAATGGCAGAGCAGAAACCCATCATCTCCATCGACCATGTTTCGATGCGCTTCAACCTCTCCAAGGAAAAGCACGAAAGCCTGAAAGAGTACTTTGTCGCACTGCTGCACGGCGGTGTGCGGTTTGACGAGTTCTTCGCGCTGGACGATGTATCGTTTGATATTATGCCCGGTGATTTCTACGGCCTCATCGGCCTGAACGGCAGCGGCAAGTCTACGCTGCTGAAAGTGATTTCCGGCGTCTACAAGCCCAGCGCCGGCAAGGTCACGGTCAACGGTACGATTGCGCCGCTGATCGAATTGGGCGCGGGCTTTGACATGGACCTGACCGCACGGGAAAACATTTATTTAAACGGCACCGTGCTGGGCTACACGCCCAAGTACATCGACTCAAAGTTCGACGACATCGTCGAATTCAGCGAATTGCAGGATTTTCTCGACGTGCCGCTGAAAAACTACTCCTCCGGCATGGTCGCGCGTCTGGCGTTCGCCGTGGCAACGATAACGAAGCCCGACATCCTGATTGCCGACGAGATCCTGTCCGTCGGTGACTTCCTGTTTCAGGAGAAGTGTGAAAAGCGCATGGCCGAGCTGCTGTCCGGCGGCACGACGGTCATTCTGGTCAGCCACTCCATTGACCAGATCGAGCGTATGTGCAACAAGGTAGCCTGGCTCGACCACGGTCATCTGCGCCGCATCGGCGCGACGAAGGAAATTACCGCCGAGTACCGAAGGTTCGAGAAAAAGGACGCCATGCCGGCCAAAGTCACCGAGGAATAAGCTATGTCCGAGAACACGAAACCGAACAACGAGCGCCCTGCCGACCTGGCCGTACAGGACAGCGTCGGCGGCATGGCGCAGCGGCTTTTGAACCCCGCCCACCTGCGGGACCTCGCGGGGCGCAGCGTCAAGACCCTGCGGGAGCAGGGGGCCGAGCAGCTCTGGCGCGATGTGAAATTCCGCGTCGGGCTGGCGATGCACCACGACGACTGGCGGCACCGCGCCGACATTCCGCTGCGCCGGGAGCTGAAGGCCCAGCGCGCCGCGCACCTGCAGGGGCCGAAGATCAGCATCATCGTGCCGCTGTACAACACGCCCGCCAAGCTGTTTGACGAGATGCTGCAAAGCGTCGTCAGGCAGACCTACACAAACTGGGAATTGGTGCTGGTGGACGCATCCGACGCCGACAAGCGGCTGGAGCGCCGTCTGCCCAAGGCTGTACCCGGCACGATTGTGTATGAGCCGATTGAAAACGGCGGCATTGCCCTCAACACGACCCGCGGATTTGCGCTGGCGCACGGCGAGTACATCACACTGCTGGACCACGACGACGTGCTCTACCCGAACGCACTGTTCGAGGTTGTGCAGACGATACAAAACACCGGAGCGGATTTTGTCTATAGTGATGAAATCGTTCTCTCCGCCGATTTGAAGGAGCTGGGCGGCTACCACTTCAAGCCCGACTTTGCACCCGACTACCTGCGCGGGGTCAACTTTATCACGCATCTGGCGGTGTTCAGCCGTCCGCTGCTGGACGCGGCGGGCGCGTATGAGTCGAAGGAGTTTGACGGTGCGCAGGACCATGATTTGATCCTGCGCCTGACAGAAAAAGCACAGCGCATCGAGCATATCAAGAAGGTGCTCTACATCTGGCGTGCCGCGGCCGGCTCCACCGCCGCGGGCATGGAGGCCAAGCCCTACGCCGTCGCGGCGGGGGAGCGCGCCATCGACGCGCAGCTCAAGCGTCTCGGTCTGCCGGGCCACGCCATGGCCGTGCCCGACGCGCCCGGCGCATTTCAGGTGCGGTACGAGCTGACCGGCCACCCGAAGATCAGCGTACTGATCCCCAGTAAAGACCACATTGACGACCTGGACCGCTGCCTGACGAGCCTGTACAAAAACGCGGGCTACGACAATTTTGAGGTCATCGTCATCGAGAACAACTCCACCGACCCGGCGACGTTTGCCTATTACGAGACACTGCCCAGCCGCTTTGCCGACTGCCGCGTCGTCTACTACAAGGGCGTGTTCAACTTCTCGGCCATCAACAACTTCGGCGCGACGTTCGCCGAGGGCGAGCACCTGCTGCTGCTCAACAACGACATTGAGGTGTTGTCCCACGACTTTCTGCGGGAATTGCTCAGCTACAGCCAGCGCCCCGACGTGGGTGCGGTGGGCGCGAAGCTCTACTACCCCGACGACACGATCCAGCATGCGGGCGTGCTGATGGGCATCAACGGCAGCGCGGGCCACAGCCACAAGAGCTACCCCCGCACCGCCGTGGGGGACATGTACCGCTTGGTCACGACGCAGAATTATATGGCCGTGACGGGTGCCTGCCTGATGACAAAAGCGTCGCTCTACCGCGCATTTGGCGGGTTGGACGAGGAAAAGTTTGCCGTCGCCTACAACGATGTGGACTACTGCCTGAAGCTGTGGCAGAAGGGGCTGTTGAACGTTTACACCCCGCGCGCCGAGGCCTATCACTATGAGAGCAAGAGCCGCGGCCTGGATACCTTAAGCGAGAACGCCAAGCGGTATGAGCGCGAAAAGGCGAATTTCTACGCGAAATATCAGCAGTATATCGACAATTATGACCCCTATTACAACCCCCATTTCAACAATCTGTTTGAGAATTTCGGGTTGAAGTGATGGAAACCGTATTACCGAAGCGCAAGTCTCACCATTTGCAGGGTTACGATTACAGCCAAAACGGCGCCTATTTTATCACAATATGCACGCACCAACGCAGAATGTTGTTTGGCCCGAACCGGGCTCCCGTAGGGGCGGATTCCATATCCGCCCGCATGGCGGCGCGCGTTTTCCGGGAGATCATCGGCCAATATCCGGCGGTCCATTGCCGTTATTTTGTGGTGATGCCCAATCATTTTCACGCGTTGGTCGAGATTGAACGGGCACGGGCGGATATGGAATCCGCCCCTACGATTATCAGCATCGTGCAGGCGTTCAAACGGTATTCTACCGTCGAGTACATCCGTCTTGTCAAGCGCGGGCAAGCCGCACCGTTCGATAAGCACCTTTGGCAGCGTTCCTTTCACGACCACGTCGTCCGCAATGAAACCGATTACCGCATGATTGCGGAATACATTCAATCCAACCCCCGCCTTTGGCACAAAGACTGCTTTTATGAGGAGCCATCCCATGAGCCTTGAAACGAAACGCATCAAAGAACTGTTCGGCTATGCGCGGACGCTGACGAAAGAACAGGGCGTCGGCGTCATGGCCGGGCGGGCCGTCGGCTTTTTTAAGCGGCGGTTCTTCGGCAAAAAAGCGCGGTATCTGCCGTCGAGACAGGCGCTGGAGACCCAGCGTGCCGACGCAGCCGCCCGCGCCGACGGCTGGCCAATCATCAGCATTCTAACGCCGCTGTACAACACGCCGCCGCAGTTTTTGCAGCAATTTTTGGACAGCGTGCAGGCCCAGACCGCGCCGAACTGGCAGCTGGTTCTGGTGGACGCCAGCGACGGTGCCCACCCCGACGTGGGCGAATCCGTCCGCACCCGCGCCGCGCAGGACAAGCGCATCGTCTACGCCAAAATCGAGAACAAGGGCATTGCCGCCAATACGAACGAGGCCGCGAAGCTCGCAACGGGTGAGTATCTGGCCCTTGCCGACCACGACGACATGCTCGCGCCTCATGCTGTCTATTGCATGAGCAAAGCGCTGGCCGAGAGCGGCGCGGCGTTTGCCTACAGCGACGAGGCCCTGTTTGAGAAAACGCCCGAGCACCCGCGCGTCGGCCACTTCAAGCCCGACTATGCGCCCGAATACCTGATGGCCGTCAACTACATCTGCCATCTGGCCGTGTTCAAAAAATCGCTGTTCGACGCCGTCGGCGGTGAGCGCCCGGCCTGTGACGGCGCGCAGGATCACGACTTATTCCTGCGTCTCATCGACGAAATGCAGCGCCGTGACCCCGCAGCCAAGCCGCTGCACATCCCGCAGGTGCTGTATTACTGGCGCGTGCACGCGGCATCCACCAGCGGCGGCACGGCGGCCAAGCCCTATGTGGAAAAGGCTGCGCAAAAGGCCGTGGCCGACCATCTGGCCGCCACAGGGCGTCAGGGCAGGGTGGAGCCGGGCAAATTCCCGGGCACCTGCCATGTGGTGTGGGACATTCCCGAGCCGCAGCCGCTCGTGTCTATTTTGATTCCCAACAAGGACCACACCGACGATTTGGAAAAATGCCTGCACAGCATCTACGCCAAAACGACCTACGAGAACTTCGAGGTCATCGTCATTGAGAACAATTCCACCGACCCGGCCACAGCGGCCTACTACAAAAAACTGCCGGAGCGGTATGACCGTGCGCGGGTCGTGACTTACAAGGGCGGCTTCAACTTCAGCCGCATCAACAATTTTGGCCGCAGGTACGCGGCGGGCAAGTACCTGCTGCTACTCAACAATGACGTCGAGGTCATCAACGGCGATTGGCTCACCCAGATGGTGGGCGAGTGCAGCCAGCCCGGCGTCGGCCTCTGCGGGGCAATGCTCTACTATCCCGACGACACGATCCAGCACGCCGGCATCATCACGGGGCTGGGCGGCTACGCCGGGCACAGCCACAAGTACCACAAGCGCGGCGGCAGCGGGTATATGTTCCGGCTGGCCACGGTGCAGGATTTCTCCGCCGTGACAGCGGCCTGCCTGATGGTGCGCACCGCCGTTTACGACGAGCTGCACGGCCTGGATGAGGAGTTCACGGTTGCCTACAACGATGTGGACTTCTGCCTGCGTGTGCGCGACGCGGGCTGGCGCATTGTCTGGACGCCCTACGCCGAGCTCTACCACTACGAAAGCAAGTCCCGCGGCTCCGACGAGAACGATCCCGCCAAAAAAGCACGCTTTGACGCCGAGCATGAACGTCTCTACGCCGTGCACGGGCGGGAGAATATTCTGCACGACCCCTATTACAGCCCGTCGCTGTCGCTGGATTATGAGGATTTCCGCGAGAGCGGGGATTTGCGGAATCTGAAATGAGTTGATTGCCTTCCCCCCGTGGGGGAAGGTGCCCGAGGCCCCGACCGAGGGCGAATGAGGGGCGGGTTTGCCCTATTGCCCGTCCGTGGGAAATTCCCGGTAAGTTTGCCCCTCATCAGTCAGCGGGCGGGGCCGCTGACAGCTTCCCCCTCTGGGGAAGCCATACTGACAAAAAATGCACGCCGTAAATTTCACGGCGTGCGTTTTTATTATTCTTTTTTATCCGGCGGGAACTCACCCTGCTTTTCGGCTTCCAGGCGGCTCAGGCGGGCTTCGAGCTCGGAGATGCGCTGGTTGACAATATCCGGCAGATCCTGCTGGTCCAGATCGTCCGCCGGGCAGCACTTGATATTGCCGACGCGGACGATCTCCGCGGGTACACCGACGGCAGTGGCGTTGGCGGGCAGGTTCTTCAGCACAACGCTGCCCGCGCCGACGCGGACGTTGTCACCGATGTAGACCGGGCCCAGCACCTTCGCGCCCGCGCCGATCAGCACATTGTCGCCCAGCGTCGGATGGCGCTTGCCGGTGTCCTTGCCGGTACCGCCCAGGGTGACGCCGTGGTAGATCGTGCAGTTGTCGCCGATCTCCGTCGTCTCACCAAAGACGATGCCCATACCGTGGTCGATAAAGAGCTTGCGCCCGATCTTGGCGCCGGGGTGGATCTCGATGCCGGTCAGGTGGCGCGCCAGCTGGCTGACAAAACGGGCCAGGAAGAAACACCGGTGGTTGTACAGAAAATGTGCGATCTTGTGCGTGACCAGCACATGAAAGCCGGGGTACAGGATGATGACCTCCGCCACATTGCGCGCGGCGGGGTCTTTATCGCGGATATTTTTTGCATCTTCCCAAAGGCCCATAGTTCGTTCCTCTTCCTATTCACCATACTTATTATAAATATACCACAAAGCCGGACAAAGTGCAATGCTGTACGCGCCGCGCGCGGATTTTTGCGGATTTTGTCAAATCCTCCAAAAGTCAGCGCAAAAATCTATAAAATCCTTACTTTTGCAAAAAGCCCGTTTGCATTGACACCGCCGTCCCTGCATGGTACAATAAGTAAAACGTAGGTAAAGCCATAGGAAGGAGTGTGCCGGGATGATGCGTTTTATTTCTGTCTTTAAAAATCACGGCACAGTGTTCTTTCCCGTCGCCGCTTTGTGTATGACTTTTTGACTTTTCCCTTTTTGGGAAAAGTTTTTTTTTGCAAAAATATCCCTGCGGGATGTTTTTGCATGGGGCTTTGTAGGGGCGAGCATTGCTCGCCCGCAGGCCGTTTGCCTCATGCGCGGCTTTCCCGCAGAAGCTCAACCACGCAAAGTTGACGGGCGAACAATGTTCGCCCCTACACTCTCAGCTATGACAAAGTTTCCTATTTTTAAGGAGGTTCCCACCATGCTGATCCGCAACGCAAAGGACAGCGCGGGCAAGGCCATTGAGGTCTGGCTGCGCGACGGAAAAATTGCCGCTGTCGGTCTGGGGCTGCTTGTCCCGGAAGGGGAGGAGGTGCTCGACGCGAAGGGCCGCACGGTCCTGCCCGCCTTCATCGACACCCACTGCCACTGGCGCACCCCCGGCTTTGAGTACAAGGAGGACATCTCCACCGGCTCCGCCGCGGCTGCCGCGGGCGGGTACACCTTCGTCAACCTGATGCCCAACACGAAGCCGGTCTGTTCCAGTGCCGAGATCGCCCACGCCGTCGAGGCTGAGGCCGCCCGCGTCGGCCTGTGCGACGCAAACCAGACCGTCTCCATCACGAAGGATTTCGACGGCAAAACGCTGGATCATCTGCTGACCCTGCCCGAGGACATCAAGTTCATCACTGAGGACGGCAACGGCGTCATGAACAACGCCGTCATGGCCCGCGCGTTCGCGATTGCCACCGAGCGCGGCCTGACCATCATGTCCCACGCCGAGGACCGCGAGATCAGCCCCTGGGACTACCGCCTGGCCGAGAACATCGAGACCGTGCGCAACTGCCATCTGGCCGAGTACTACGGCACCCGGCTGCACATGTGCCACGTCTCCACCAGGGAATCCGTCGATGCCGTCCGCATGAGCCGGATGCGCGGTGCGCGGGTCAGCTGCGAGGTCACGCCGCACCACCTGTGGTTTGACGACAGCCGCCTGACCTACCGCGTCAACCCGCCCATCCGCAAGGCGGACGACGTGACCGCGCTGATCGACGCCATCAAGGACGGCACCGTGACCTGCATCGGCACCGACCACGCCCCCCACACCGCCGAGGAGAAGGAGAAGGGCGCTGCCGGTATGGTGGGTCTGGAAACGGCCTTCGGCGTCTGCTACACCAAGCTCTGCCGTGAGCAGCGTCTGCCGCTGGAAATGCTCAGCTTCCTGATGAGCGCCGGTCCCGCCGCCGTGCTGGGCCTGGCCGACCGCAAGGGCATGCTGGAACCGGGCTACGACGCCGACATCGTGCTGGTGGACCTTGACCACATGTACGAGGTCCACGCCGACGAGCTACACAGCAAGAGCAAGAACTGCCCCTACGACGGCGCACTGCTGTACGGAAAAGTGGTAACCACGATCAAAGGCGGGAAGGTTACGTTCCAGATTGAGGAATAACACCCCTTCACGCACAAAACACCCGTAGGGGCGCACTCTATATGCGCCCGTGCAGGCTACCGCTGGCACAGTCCCGCGGGCGGATATGGGATCCGCCCCTACGATTTCCAACATTATATAATAGAGCCACAATTTATATACATCAAACGGAGGAATCAGCATGCTTACCAACATGGACAAGCTCTACGAGAGCGTCGCATCAAACGGCCCGGTCTGCGTGGGCCTGGACACCGAGATCAGCTACCTGCCCACCACCGACACCGCCAAGACGGCGGGGGAGAACGTCGTCGCGTTCAACCGTGCGCTGATCGACGCCACCAAGGGCGTCGCGGGCTGCTACAAGGTGCAGATCGCCTATTATGAGTCCCTGGGCCTGGACGGCATGCGCGCCTACGCCGAAACGCTGAAGCTGGCCCGCGCCACCGGTCTGCCCGTCATTGCCGACATCAAGCGCGGCGACATTGCCAAGACCGCCGAAATGTACGCCAAGGCGCACTTTACCGGCGATTTTGAGGCTGACATCATCACGCTGGCCCCCTACATGGGCCTTGACTCCATCAGCCCGTATCTGCCGTACTGCGCCGAGCAGGGCAAGGGCGTGTTCGTGCTCTGCCGCACCTCCAACCCCGGCGCGAAGGACTTTGAGTACAAAAAGCTCGACGATGGCCGCCATGTGTACGACCTCGTCGGCGACAGCCTGACCGCCCTTGGCAAGGACTACATGGGCGAGCACGGCTATTCCAGCATCGGCCTGGTCATCGGCGGCACCCACACCGAGGAGGCCACCGCCATCCGCGCGGCCTACAAGGACACCTTCTTCCTGATCCCCGGCTACGGCGCACAGGGCGGCAAGGCGGCGGACATCGCGCAGTACCTGACCAAGGGCAACGGCGGCGTTGTCAACTCCAGCCGCGGCATCCTGCTGGCCTACAAGAAGCAGCCCGGCGTTGCCTTTGACGAGGCTGCCTACAACGAGTGCGTGCGTATGCGGGAGGATATTCAGGGTGAATGCAACAAGCTGTAATCTGACGGTCCTGCGCCAGGAAACCGTCGCAGAGGATATTATGCGCCTTACGGTCCAGTGGCAGGACCGCAGCCGCGAGCCCCACGCCGGGCAATTTTACATGCTGCGCGCCTGGGCCGCGGACGCCACGCCGATTCTTTCCCGCCCCATCAGCGTTGACGACTTTGACAACCAGACCGGCGCACTGACCTTCCTATATCAGGTCAAGGGCGAGGGCACCCACAAGCTGGCCGCGCTGAAAAAGGACGACACGCTGACCGTGACCGGTCCCTGCGGCAACGGCTTTGACACTGCCGCACTGGCCGGGCAGTACAAGCGCATTGCCGTGGTCGGTGGCGGCATCGGCACCGCGCCGTTGCTGCTGCTCTGCAAGGAGCTCTGCCGCGCGGGCGTGCGCCCCGACCTGTTCGTGGGTTTCCGCGACACGACCTACGGCATGGACCGCTTTGTGCCCTGGTGCCGCGACATCTACGCCGCAACCGACTCCGGCAAGGAGGGACACCACGGCCTGGTCACCGACCTGCTGGACGTGAGCAAGTACGACATTGTGCTGACCTGCGGCCCCATGGTCATGATGCGCGGCGTGGCTAAGCTCTGCGCCGCCGCTGGCGTGCCCTGCCTGGCCAGCCTTGAAAAGAAGATGGCCTGCGGTCTGGGCGCGTGCCTGGGCTGCACCTGCCATACGAAAATCGGCCCGGTCACCGTCTGCAAGGACGGCCCGGTCTTTAACGCACAGGAGGTGTTTGACTGATGGCAGACCTGCATGTTGATTTTCTCGGCAAGCGGCTGGCCGGGCCGGTCATCGCGGCCAGCGGCACCTTCGGCTTCGGCCCCGAGTACGCGGGCATTGAGGATCTGCGCGTGCTGGGCGGCATCTCCGGCAAGGGGCTGACCCTGAACGGCCAGCCCGGCAACGAGGGTGAGCGCCTCTACGAGACGCCGTCGGGCCTGATGAACTCCATCGGCCTGCAGAACCCCGGTGTGCAGCACTTTATCGACCACGAGCTGCCTGCCATGCGCCGGTGCGGCACCACCGTCTGGGCGAACCTCGGCGGCCACACGATTGAAGAAAACGTCGAGGGTGTGCAGATGCTCTGCGCCGCGGGCGTGGATTTTATTGAGCTGAACATCAGCTGCCCCAACGTCAAGCAGGGCGGTCTCGCGTTCGGCATCCGCGCGGCAGACGCCGGCGAGGTCGTCAGCGCGGTGCGCAAGGTCTGCACCGTACCGCTCATCGTTAAATTGAGCCCGCAGGCCGAAAGCATCCCCGAGATGTGCAAGGCCGTTGAGGCTGCCGGCGCGGACGCCATCAGCCTGTGCAACACCTTCCAGGCGTGCGCGATCGATCTGGAAAAGCGTCGTCCCGTGTTCAACAACACGTTTGCGGGCCTGTCCGGCCCGGCGGTGCGCCCCATCGCCCTGCGCATGGTCTGGCAGGCCGTAGGGGCCGTCAGCATCCCCGTCGTGGGACTGGGCGGCATTCTGACGGGTAAGGACGCCTTGGAGTTCATCATGGCCGGTGCAGCGGCGGTACAGGTCGGCACCGCGAACTTCCTGGACCCGAAGGCCTGCACCCGCATCACGAACGAGATCGGCCAGTGGATGGACGCCCACGGCGTCAAGACGCTGGATGAGATCAGAGGGTGCGCACGGTAAATCACCGGCTGCCGTCCCCTCAGGGGGAAGGTGCCCGAGGCCCCGCCCGAGGGCGGATGAGGGGAGAGTCCCCGCAACCGCCCGTTCACGGGCTATAACGGCAAGCCCGGCCCTCATCAGTCGGCGGGCGGGCCGCCGACAGCTTCCCCCGCGGGGGAAGCTGCCCCACCATATACATTTTGCTTGCATTTTTATACAAAATATGCTACTATAAGTTGAATAACATACGGGAGGAACAAATTATGGCACGCGAAGCACTTGAAGTTTTAAAGGAATGTGAAGCATTTTTAGAGGGGCACTTCCTGCTTTCCTCCGGGCGCCACTCCGGCGCTTACTGCCAGATGGCATTTCTGCAGCAGTACCCCGACAAGGCCGCCGAGGTCATGGCCCCGGTTGCCGAGAAGCTCAAGGAGCTGAACATCGACGTCGTGGTCGGCCCCGCCATGGGCGGCATCGTCTACGCCTACGAGCTGGGCCGCCAGATGGGCAAGCGCGCCATCTTCACCGAGCGCGTCGACAACGTCATGACCCTCAAGCGCTTCAGGATCAACCCGGGTGAGCGCTGCATCATCGCCGAGGACGTCGTCACCACCGGTGTTTCCAGCCTCGAGACCAAGCGCGTCATCGAGGAAAACGGCGGCATCTGCGTGGGCATTGCCTGCGTCGTGGACCGCACCCGCGCCGAGGCCCCGTCCCCGATCCCCATCGTCGCCAGCGCCCTCAAGCTCGACCTGCCCAACTACGCCCCCGAGGAATGCCCCATCTGCAAGGAGGGCAAGCTCCCGCTGGTGCACCTGGGCAGCCGCAAAATGAAGGAAGCTGCGAAGCAAACCCTGTAAAAGATAGGAGATAGGAGATGGGTACAATTTGCCTTTTCTCCTCTCTCCTCACTCCATATCTTAAATGTAAAGTGAGAGGCTACCAATTATGCAGGCATATCTGATATTGGCCAATGGCCGGGTGTTCCGCGGCGTCAGCGTAGGCTGCCCCGGTACTACCATCGGTGAGGTCGTCTTTGCAACCGGTATGGTCGGCTTTGAGGAAACCCTGACCGACCCCAGCTACTACGGCCAGATCATCACCCAGACCTATCCGCTCATCGGCAACTACGGCATGAACAGTGAGGATGTCGAGAGCACGAAGATTTGGGCCAGGGGCTACATTGTGCGCGAGGCGTGCAAGACCCCGTCCAACTTCCGCAGTGAGGAAACGCTGGATGCCTTCCTGAAAAAGAACGGCATCATCGGCATTGAGGGCATCGACACCCGCAGCCTGACCCGCACCCTGCGGGAGAGCGGCGTTATGAACGGCGCGATCACCACCGAGTTCGACCCCGACGCCGAGTCCGAGAAGAAGGCCGCGCTGCTGCCCGAGATCGCCGCCTACGCCGTTGTCGACGCCGTCAAGGCCGTCACCTGCCGCGAGGCCGTGACCTATGAGCCGACGGCTGCCGGTGCATGGGGTGACACGCCGCTGCACGTGGCGCTGCTCGACCTGGGCTGCAAGAACAACATTGTGCGCTGCCTGCAGAAGCGCGGCTGCCGCGTGACCGTGCTGCCCGGCACGACCACCGCCGCCGAGCTGGCCGCCCTCAACCCCGACGGCCTCATGCTCTCCAACGGCCCCGGCGACCCGGCAGAGAACGTGGAAATCATCGCGAACATCCGTGAAATGCTGAGCACCGGCATCCCGACCTTCGGCATCTGCCTGGGCCACCAGCTGACCGCCCTGGCCGCCGGTGCCAAGACCTGCAAGCTGAAATACGGTCACCGCGGCGCCAACCAGCCCGTCACCAGCCCGGCCAAGCAGCGTACTTTTATCACCAGCCAGAACCACGGCTACGCCGTTATGGCGGACACCCTGCCCGAATCCGTCGGCCAGATGAGCTACTTCAACGCCAACGACGGCACCTGTGAGGGCGTCGACTACTTGAAATGGAACTGCTTCACCGTGCAGTTCCACCCCGAGGCCAACGGCGGCCCCAAGGACACCGAATTTCTGTTTGACCAGTTCGTCAGCCGTATGCTGGCCGCGAAAGGAGTAATCAACAATGCCTAAAGACCCGCGTATCAAAAAGGTACTGGTCATCGGCTCCGGCCCCATCATCATCGGTCAGGCGGCAGAGTTTGACTACTCCGGCACGCAGGCCTGCCGTGCGCTGAAATCCGAGGGCGTCGAGACCGTCCTCGTCAACTCCAACCCCGCCACCATCATGACCGACCCCGACATTGCCGATCATGTTTACATTGAGCCGCTGACCGCCGAGGTCATCGAGCGCATCATCGAGAAGGAGAAGCCCGACGCCATCCTGCCGAACCTGGGCGGCCAGATGGGCCTGAACCTGTCGATGGAGCTGGCCCGCAGCGGATTTTTGGACCGCAGCGGCGTCCGCCTGCTGGCCTGCAAGCCCGACACGATTGACCGCGCCGAGGACCGCCAGCTGTTCAAGGACACGATGGAGAAGCTGCACCAGCCCATCATCCCTTCTAAAGTTGTGGAAGATCTGGACGACGCGCTGGACTTTGCCGAGGTCATCGGCTACCCCGTCATCGTCCGCCCCGCCTTCACGATGGGCGGCACCGGCGGCGGCATCTGCGAGGACCGCGAGAAGCTGCACGAAATTGCCACGAACGGTCTGCGCCTGTCCCCGATCCATCAGATCCTCGTTGAGAAGTGCATTTCCGGCTGGAAGGAAATCGAGTACGAGGTCATGCGTGACTCCAAGGGCAACGTTATCACGGTCTGCAACATGGAGAACCTTGACCCCGTCGGCATCCACACCGGCGACTCCATCGTCGTCGCGCCCAGCCAGACCCTGTCCGATAAAGAGTACCAGATGCTCCGCACCGCCGCGCTGGACATCATCACCGAGCTGGGCATCGAGGGCGGCTGCAACTGCCAGTTTGCCCTGAAGCCCGACAGCTTTGAGTACGCGGTCATTGAGGTCAACCCCCGTGTGTCCCGTTCCTCCGCGCTGGCCTCCAAGGCGACGGGCTACCCGATTGCCAAGGTCGCGACCAAGATCGCGCTCGGCTACACGCTGGACGAGATCACGAACGATGTCACGGGCGAGACCTGCGCCTGCTTTGAGCCGGCCCTCGACTATGTCGTCGTCAAATACCCGAAGTGGCCGTTCGACAAGTTCGTCTACGCCGACAAGTCTCTGGGCACCCAGATGATGGCCACCGGCGAGGTCATGGCCATCGGCAACAACTTTGAGCACGCCATGATGAAGGCCGTTTCCTCCACCGAGCTCGGCCTGGACACGATGACGCTGCCCGATTTCGAGAAGCTGACGACGGAAGAAGTCATCGAGCACCTGCATGTGCAGGACTCCGAGCGTGCGTTCTGCGTCTACGAGGCCCTCAAGCGCGGCGTGGCGCACGACGTCATTTACGACATCACCAAGATCGACTGGTGGTTCCTCGACAAGCTGCAGCATCTGGCCGACATTGAGATGGGCCTGAAAAACGGCGAGCTGACGACGGAAAAGTACCTGAATGCCAAGAGGTTCGGTTTCCTCGACAAAACGATCAAGCGTCTGGCGGGCGTGGACACCCTGCCCGAGGCCCCGAAGGCCGCGTTCAAGATGGTCGATACCTGCGCCGCAGAATTTGCCGCTAAGACGCCGTATTTCTACTCCACCTACGACGAGGACAACGAAGCGAAGCCGTTCATTGCCGAGCGCAGCGACCCCGACAAGAAGAAGGTCCTTGTTTTCGGCTCCGGCCCCATCCGCATCGGTCAGGGCATTGAGTTTGACTATTGCTCGGTCCACGCGGTCTGGACGCTGAAGCAGCACGGCTGCGAGGCCATCCTTGTCAACAATAACCCCGAGACGGTCTCCACCGACTTTGATACCGGTGACCGCCTGTACTTTGACCCGCTGAACCCCGAGAGCGTCGACCACATCATCGAGACCGAAAAACCGGACGGTTGCCTTGTGCAGTTCGGCGGCCAGACCGCCATCAAACTGGCCAAGCACATGGACGACATCGGCCTGCCGATTTTGGGCACGCCCGCCGACGCCATCGACGAGGCCGAGGACCGCGAGCGCTTCGACGAGCTGCTGGAGCGCTGCGGCATCCCCCGCCCGGAGGGCCGCACTGTCTTTACGCTGGACGAGGCCCTGCAGGCCGCGCAGGAGGTCGGCTATCCCGTCCTGATGCGCCCGTCCTACGTTCTGGGCGGCCAGAACATGATCGTCGCCTACAACTCCGCCGATGTCATCGAGTACATGGGCGTTATCACGAAGCACGTTGATATGAGCCATCCCGTGCTGATGGACAAGTATATTCTGGGTACCGAGTGCGAGGTCGACGCCATCTGCGACGGCACCGATTATCTGGTGCCCGGCATCATGCAGCAGGTCGAGCGCACGGGCGTGCACTCCGGCGACTCCATCTGCGTCTACCCGCCGTACACCTTCAGCCAGAAGGTCATTGACACGCTGGTCGATTACACGGGCCGCTTTGCCCGCGAGCTGAAGGTCGTGGGCCTGGTCAATGTGCAGTATGCCGTCCAGAATGATCGTGTCTACGTCATCGAGGTCAACCCCCGTTCGTCCCGTACCGTGCCGTACATCTCCAAGGTCACCGGTGTGCCGATGGTCGACCTGGCCGTGCGCTGCACGCTGGGCGAGAAGCTCAAGGACATGGGCTACGGCACCGGCCTGTGGCGCAACGGCAAGAGCCCCTACTACGCCGTCAAGGTGCCCGTCTACAGCTTCTTAAAGCTGCACGGCGTTGACACGATGCTCGGCCCCGAGATGAAGTCCACCGGTGAGGTCCTGGGCATTGCGCCCTCCTTCCACGAGGCCATGATGAAGGGTCTGGTCGCGGCTGGCTACCAGTTCAAGACGCCCGGCCCCGGCTCCTGCGTCATCATCTCGGTCAAGGACAGCGACAAGGCCGAGGCCGCCGAGCTTGCCTGGAAGCTGCACGACTACGGCTACAAGATCTACGGCACGCCCGGCACCGCCAGGTTCCTGAACAGCGAGATGGTGCCCTGCAGCGTTGTGCGCCAGATGAGCGGCGCGCGCCCCAACGTCATCGACCTGCTGGAGAGCGGTCTGGTGGATTACATCATCTCGACGAGTCCGCATGGCCGCGACCCGCACCGTGACTCCGTCAAGTTCCGCCGCAAGGCAACGGAGCTGTCCATCCCGACCATCACGGCCATGGACACTGCCCGTGTCCTCGTCGACGCCCTGCGCGGTGACCATGACATCAGCCAGATGGAGCTGGTGGACATTGCGAACCTGCACCGCGAAGCGGCGAAAGGGGAATAAGTAAGCAGCAAACAAACCGCGTCCGCAAGGATGCGGTTTTTGTTTTTTCTTGGCCCCTTCTGCGAGGGGGCTCCGCCCGCAGGTGGTGGGGGAGAGAACCTTGCCACCACCCGCAAGATTTCGGGCAATGGCAAGGTTTTCTCCCTCAGTCCGATCCGCGGACAGCTCCCTCACAGAGGGAGCCAAGTATGATAGCGAGGTAACGATTTATGAACGCCCTGCAGCGCGACTTAAAAAAGCTCGTCCCCCTGGTGGAGTCTCTCGGCGCGGAGAAGGCTGCCGCCGACCCGCACCGTCAGCGCTTCCACATTCAGCCGATGGTCGGCTGGCTCAACGACGGCGCCGCGGTGCTGTCCACCCGCTATTACCCGGCGGGCGTGCCCACGCTGCGCACCGCAAACCTTGACGCCGTCGTCTACCCGCTGAATCTATAAGGAGCCCCGCTATGGCTCGTGACACCCTGTACGCGATTGGCGAAGCGCTGATCGATATGATCCCCTCCAGGAGCGGCTGTGCCTTTGCCGATGTGCCCGCCTTTGCGCCCCGCGTGGGGCTGTAAGACTTTGCCCGTCAAGAATATTTTTGCATGGAACGTGCATTTTTTGCCAAATGCCACTTTTTGACGAGATGATCGCGAAAATTTTATAGTTTTTGCCGAAAAACGTTTGATTTCCGAAAAAACTCTTGATTCTGCGCACAATTTTCTCTATAATAATAGCGTAATAATACCGGGCAATTGTGTGCCTATAAGGATAGGAGTTAAAAATATCATGACGAGATCTCAGTTGATTACCAAGGTTGCCAACGACACCAACATGACCGCTGCTGAAGTTGAGAAGGTTATGGACGGCATCTTCGGCACCATCGGCGATGTCCTCAAGAGCGGCGACAAGGTCACCATCGCAGGCTTTGGCCGCTTCGAGATGCGTGAGCGCCAGACCAAGAACTTCACCAACCCCAAGACCAAGGTCACCAGCAAGCTGGAGCCGACGGCCATCCCCGGCTTCAAGGCCAGCGGCCGCCTGAAGGAAAAGGTCTCCGGCTGATTTCGTCTGTATTGATATGATTTGGAAGGGCCCGCGGAAATGCGGGTCCTTTTTGCGTCTAAGCCTCTCTTGTCAAAGGGAGGTGGCCCGCAGGGCCGGAGGGCTTCCGACGGGCTTTCCGGGTAACCTCAACACCCCCGCGGCGGCATTAGGGCATGCCGCCCTACGTCTGTCCGCGGAGTATACGTAGGGCGGGGTGCCCTCACCCCGCCGGCTCGTGTGCGGCCACCGCAAGCCTCCCGGGTCGTCGAGGACGCCGACCCCTACAGCAGCAAAAAACGGAGCGCCGCATTTTCATACGGTGCTCCGTTTTTATTTTTTCAAAATTACAGATGAATATGCCGCGGCACGCCGTTGATGTAGATCGGCGACAGCTCGGCCTGGATGAGCGGGCGGGCGTAGCGCTCGAACTTCTCGTTGACGTGCATCCCGTCCTCGGTGATCCAGTCGGCGGGGACCTTCTTCTCAAAGTTCGCGACCTTCGTCACATCAACCATCTCGGTCTCTACGCGGTAGGGCTGGTCGCTCAGGCGCTTGATGGCGGCCATCTTGGCGGTCTCGCCGCGCATGGCGGCCTCCACCGCCGCGCCGCCGACCTGATAGGCCTCGGTCACATCGGTGCGGCTGGCCAGATGGCTGGCACAGCGCTGCAGCGTAGAGAACTCGATAGCGCGGGTCTTGCAGCCCAGGCGGACGCGGATCAGGTCCGCCAGATAGCGGCTCGTGCCGCTCAGGATGGCCTTGTGACCGAAGGCATCCAACTGACCTGCCGTGGAGACCAGGTCGCACAGGAAAACGCCATCCTTGTTCTTGACGCCCTCGCTGACCGCGATAATAACATTGTGGCGCTCTTTTTCCAGTTCGGCCACGCGCTTGAGGAACGCCTCCTCGTCAAAGGGGCACTCGGGCAGCAGGATCAGGTCGGGGCCGTTGCAGTCCGGACCGGCAGCCAGACTGGCGGCAGCAGCCAGCCAGCCGGTGTGGCGGCCCATGATCTCGGCCACCGTCACGCTGCGCAGGTCGTAGACGCTGGAATCGCAGATGACCTCCTTCAGGATCGTGGCGATGTACTTCGCCGCGCTGCCGTAGCCGGGGGTGTGGTCGGTCAGCATCAGGTCATTGTCAATGGTCTTGGGCACGCCGATAAAGCGGATCTCGCTGTTGACAGTCTTGCCGTAAGCGCTCAGCTTGGAGATCGTGTCCATCGAGTCGTTGCCGCCGATGTAAAACACCGCGCCGATGTCGTTCTGCCGGAACAGCTCAAACAGCTGCACAAACGGTTTCTCGTCAACGGTGGGGTCGGGCAGCTTGTGGCGGCAGCTGCCCAGAAAGCTGGACGGCGTGCGCTTGAGCAGCTCAATGTCCATTTTGTCGCCCAGCACGGTGTCCAGGTCGATGAGCTTGCCCTCAAGCACGCCCTCGATGCCGTACTGCATCCCGTAGACATGGGGTGCGCCGCAAGCCTTGGCGGTCTCATAGACGCCCGCCAGACTGGAGTTGATGACGGCAGTCGGGCCGCCCGACTGACCAACCAGAACATTTTTCATAAATTTACCTCTCGTATATTTTATTGCAATTTTACAATACGTATTTTTCTATAGCCGCTGCCACACCGTCATGATTGTTGTCATCCGTCGTGACATCGGCAATTTTCCTGATGTCGTCGGTGGCGTTGCCCATGGCCACCCCCAGACCCGCCGCTTCGATCATCGCGCGGTCATTGCCGGAGTCGCCCACGGCCATCGTCTGCGCGCGGGTCAGGCCCAGGTGTGCCGCCAGCGCCAGCAGACCGCTGCCCTTCGTCACGCCGGGGGCGTTGACCTCCATGTTGCGGGGCAGGCTGGACGTCAACTCCACGCCGGGGCAGGCGGCCTCGATGGCACGCCAGGCGGCGTCGCGCTCGGCCTCGTCGTGGTAGATCATGCTGTACTTTTCGATCTCGTGCGCGTGGGTGCGCAGCGTCGCGTGCATGTCGTCTACCTCAATGCGGGTCGTGCGGAAGTAGCTTTTCAGGTTTTCGGGCACCACGTCCATGTGGTTCTCGGCGTTTGCGCGGGTCGTGTAGCTTTTGCCGCCGATGAAAATGCTCATCATGCCGCCGCCCTGCTCAAGAAGATCGTAAATTTTCAATGCCTGCTCGGTCCCGAACGGCTGGTTCACCAGCTGCTCGCCCGTTGTCAGGTCAACGACGCTGGCTCCGTTGGAGGTCAGCGCGTACCGCACGCCGGGGATGGACGTGAACGCCGCGGGGATGCCGCTGGCTGTACGCCCGGTGGCGGGCAGCACCGCCACGCCGCGTGCACAGGCTGCGCGGATAGCCGCCAGCGTGCGCGGGGTGATCTCTTTTTTATCGTTGAAAACTGTCCCGTCGAGGTCCAACGCCACAAGGCGGATGTCCTTCATACCTTCACACTCCCTTATCTGATTTATTGTACCGCAAAACCCGCGCGATTGCAAGCCGCGCGCGGGTGTGCTAGAATAGTGTTACAGTAAATCTTTGGGAAAGAGGCGGTAAAATGCCCGTACTGCGCACCAAAACCAGCCGTATGTGGCTGCCCGACGCCCTGCGCGGGCTGGCGCTGCTAAACATGCTGGCCTACCATGCCATGTACGACTGGGTGTATGTGTTCGGCCACGAAAGCAGCTGGTACAACATCTGGGCCCCCGGCTGCCATGTGTGGCAGCAATATATTTGTTGGAGCTTTATTCTGCTGTCGGGGTTCAGCTTCCCGCTGGCAAAGCGGCCCGCAAAGAACGGGCTGATCGTGGCGGGCTGCGCGGCTGTGCTGACGTTTGTGACCGCGGTGTTCATGCCGTCGGAGGCGATCTGGTTCGGCGTTCTGCACCTGAACGCTGTCGCCGTGCTGCTGACCTGCCTGGTCTATCCGCTTTTGCAGCGCCTGCCCGCGGGCGCGGGCCTGGCGGCGTCTGCGGCGCTGTTTGCGCTGACGAACCAGCTGCCCGAAGGGTATTTGGGCTTCGAGAATTGGCGGCTCTGTGCGGTGCCTGCGGGGCTGTACAAGACGAACTGGTTCTGGCTGGGCCTGCCCGACCTGACAAGGTTCACGTCGGCGGATTATTTTCCCGTAGTGCCGTGGGTGTTTTTGTTCTGGTGCGGGGTGTTTCTGGCCGGGCTCTGGAAGCCCAAAAGGGGAGAGCCGCCCGCTGCGCTGCGTCCTCTGTGTGCCATCGGGCGCAATACGCTGCTGGTCTACATGCTGCATCAGCCCGTAATCTACGGTGCACTGTGGGTGTGGCACACGGTGCTGGGGTAAAGGGTCCTAAATATGAACAATATAAAAATTTTCATTTTAGCGAAAATTGTTGTTGACAGACAGGGGGTCAATATAGTATAATCTTTTTTACTGGTTAATAGTATTTGACCGGCAAACTCCTGTCTCAGGTCAAGGGAGGGAAGAAGATGTCGGAGATCCGTGTCAAAGAGGGCGAGTCCCTCGAGAGCGCTCTGCGCCGTTTTAAGCGCAGCACTGCTCGCAGCGGCGTGTTAGCTGAGGTCCGCAAGCGCGAGGCTTATGAGAAGCCTTCCGTTAAGCGCAAGAAGAAGTCCGAGGCTGCCCGCAAGCGCAAGTTTAAGTAAGGTATCTTACAACGAACGACTGTGCAGGTTCGCGTTACGCGCGGGCCTGCACTTTTATTTTACGTGCAGGCGTCGGTGCGGCGGGGTGAGGGCACCCCGCCCTACGTCCTGCGGAATTGTGCATCGTAGGGCGGCATGCCCTCATGCCGCCGCTGGCCGCTGCCGTAACCACTCATTACCCTTATAAAGGTCACCACCATGATTCTAACCCCTGAATACATCTTCAAAACCATCGAGTGCATCCACCCGGATTTTCTCGCGGCACACGGCATCAAAGCCCTCGTGCTCGACGTGGATAACACCCTGACCGCTGACAACAGTCAGGTGCTGGAGCACACCGTGCAGGCGTGGCTGGACGAGATGCGCGCAGCCGGCATACGCCTGACCATCGTGTCCAACAATACGGCCAAGCGCGTGCGCCCCTTTGCCGAGCGCATCGGGCTGGACTGGGTGCCGCTGGCCTGCAAGCCGTTCACCATCGGCCTGCGGGTGGCGCGCCGCCGCCTGGGCTGCAAAAAGAGCGAAATGGCCATGGTCGGCGACCAGATCTTTGCGGACCGGATGGCCGCCGGGCTGTACGGCTGCCCGTGCCTCTACCTGATGCCCCGCACGAACCACGACAAGAACAAATTTGTGCTGTTAAAGCGCAAGTTTGAGCCGTACTGGATCGACAAATACTATCAGAAGGGCGGCAAGCTGTATGAATGATACCCCGCGCTTCGGCACAGCCGGTCTGGCCGACAGCTACACAGTCAAAAAGTTTGACCCCGCCGCCATCGCCGCCTACACGGCGGGCTTTGGCCTGACGGCATTTGAGTACCAGTGCGGGCGCGGCGTGCGGCTGGCCCACGACAAGGCCGCTGCGCTCGGTGCCGCCTGTGCCGAGCGGGACATTGCCCTGTCCGTCCACGCGCCGTACTACATCAGTATGTCGAGTCTCGAGGAGGACAAGCGGCTGCACAGCATCGACTACCTGCTGCAAAGCTGCGCCCTCGTCAAGGCGCTGGGCGGGCGGCGCGTCATCTTCCATTCCGGCTCCTGCGGCAAGCAGAGCCGGGAGGAGGCGCTGGAAAAAGCGCTGGATACGATGGCCCGCGCTGTCAAAGCCTGCGACGAGGCCGGGTTTGAGGACTGCATCCTCTGCCCCGAGACGATGGGCAAGGTCAACCAGCTCGGCACGCTGGACGAGGTGCTGGCTCTATGCGAGGTCGACCCGCGCATTACGCCCTGCATCGACTTCGGGCACCTGTACGCCCGCAGCTGCGGCGTGCAGTTTGCCGACGCCACCGCCGCCGCGGACTACGCCGCCCTGCTGGACACGCTGGCCGCGCGGCTGGGGGATGACCGCGCCGTGCATTTCCACGCGCATTTTTCCCGCATTGCCTACACCAAGGGCGGCGAGAAGTGCCATCTGACCTTTGCGGATACAGCGTTCGGCCCGCCCCACGCACCGCTGCTGGCGCTGCTCAAGGAGCGTCATTTGGCCCCGACGATCATCTGTGAATCCGCCGGGACCCAGGCCGAGGACGCCGCCGCGCTGGCCCAAGGGTACGCAGCGCTGTAAATTGGACAAAAAATATCAATTTTCCCGCAAAAAAGTCCGAACAGGACTTGCAAAATTGCTTTTCATCCTGTAAAATATAAACAGGTATGTATAATTTATTTATGGAGGAATTTCTATATGATTTCTGCAGGCGAATTCCGTAACGGTGTCACCTTCGAGCAGGACGGCCAGGTCCTTCAGGTCGTTGAGTTCCAGCACGTCAAGCCGGGCAAGGGCGCTGCCTTCGTCCGTACCAAGACCAAGAACGTCATCACCGGCTCTGTTGTTGAGACCAGCTACAACCCGACCGCCAAGTTCCCGCAGGCTTTCATCGAGCGCCGTGAGGTCACCTACTCCTACGAGGATGGCGATCTGTACCACTTTATGGATGTTGAGACCTACGACGACATTCCTGTCGGCGCGGCTGACGTGCCCGATAACTTCAAGTTCTGCAAGGAGAACGACACCTGCAAGCTGCTGAGCTACAAGGGCAAGGTTTTCAGCGTTGAGATCCCCAACTTCGTTGAGCTGGAGGTCACCGCTACCGAGCCGGGTGTCAAGGGCAACACCGCCACCAACACCCTGAAGCCCGCCACCGTTGAGACCGGTGCCGAGATCCGCGTCCCCCTGTTCATCAACGAGGGCGACAAGAT
>ERZ773169.1110-NODE-1110-length-26074-cov-3.517852_pt1 | contig 26074 bp, 16 predicted proteins | sample MGYA00580536_ERZ773169 | MGnify/ENA primary metagenome ERZ773169 (study PRJEB29015, sample SAMEA2737814) | human gut metagenome | biome: human gut; feature: human-associated habitat; material: faeces | place: China | collected 2012 ... | reverse complement strand
GCATACTTTTTCCATCAGCCATTCCAGACTGTACCTGTAACCGGCGTCAGCAATCCTTCACAGCTAAAAGATGTGCTGGATGCCTGTGAGATCGACCTTGCACCGGAACTGTTCGGAGGCTGGGTGAGTGCAGGAGGATGATATAAGTAACTAAATATATTGTAAAAAGATATTAAATGTGTTTAAATATACTTATGGAGGTATATTATGAACACATCAAATATCACAAATTATAAACCAAAAGATTTTGCTGAATTATTAGGTGTTTCTGTAAAAACGCTTCAGAGATGGGACAGAGAGGGGATCTTAAAAGCAAACCGAACTCCAACAGACAGGCGTTATTACACATATGACCAGTATCTTCAATTTAAAGGTATAAATATAGAACATGATAAACGAAAAGTTGTTATTTATGCAAGAGTATCTACCAAAAACCAAAGGGATGATCTTCAAAATCAGACAGCATTTCTGCGTCAGTTCTGTAATGCCAGAGGAATGATCGTAGACCAGTGCATTGAAGACTATGGAAGCGGACTTGATTATAACCGCAGGAAATGGAATGGATTACTGGACGAAGTCATGGAGCAGAAGGTCAAAACCATAGTGATCGCGCATAAAGACAGATTTATCCGTTTTGGATACGACTGGTTTGAAAGATTCTGCATGAGATTCCACACAACGATACTGGTGGTGAACAATGAAGAACTGTCACCACAGGAAGAACTTGTACAGGATATTATTTCCATCCTTCATGTGTTTTCCTGTAGATTATATGGACTTCGTAAGTATAAAAAACAGATAGAAAAGGATGAGGAGATTGCTGAAGAGCTTCAAGACAGAGATCGATCCTACAGAAGAGCAGAAGATCAAAATACATAAGACAATCGGCACATGCAGATATATTTATAATTTCTACCTGTTTCATAATAAAGAACGTTATGATGCCGGTGAAAGATTTATGAGCGGCAAGTCGTTCAGTGTATGGCTGAACAATGAATACCTTCCAGGGCATCCGGAATATTTCTGGATCAGAGAAGTCAGTTCCAAATCGGTAAAGAATGCAATCGAAAATGCCTGTACCGCTTTTTCAAGATTTTTTCATCATCAGAGTAGTTTCCCGAGATATAAGAAAAAAGGAAGATCTGATGTGAAAATGTATTTTGTAAAGAATAATCCCAAAGACTGTCTCTGTGAACGTCACAGGATCAAGATCCCAACACTTGGCTGGGTAAGGCTGAAAGAAAAAGGTTACATTCCGACCTCTAAGGATGGATATGTGATCCGAAGCGGGGCAGTTTCCATGAAAGCAGGCAGATATTATGTGTCTGCACTTGTCGATATACCTGCTCCGGAAGCAGATGGAAATCTCACTGATGGGATCGGAATCGATCTGGGGCTGAAAGACTTTGCAGTTGTGTCAAATGGAACTGTATACAGAAATATCAATAAAACAGCACGGATCAGAAAACTAGAGAAACAATTAAGACGGGCACAGCGAAAGCTTTCCCGTAAATATGAGAACTTAAAGAAAGGAGAGTCCACTCAAAGAGCAAATATATGCAAACAAAAGCTTAAAGTACAGAAACTTCATCATCGGATAGAAAATATCCGTACAGATCATATCAACAAGGTAATATCTGAGATAGTGAAAACCAAGCCGTCTCATATAACGATTGAGGATCTGAACATATCCGGGATGATGAAGAACCGACATCTCTCAAAAGCAGTTGCGTCCCAGAAATTCTATGAATTCCGGACAAAATTGAAAACAAAATGTGCTGAATATGGAATCGAACTGAGGGTAGTTGACCGATGGTATCCATCTTCCAGGATCTGCCACTGCTGCAGCAGTATTAAAAAAGATCTGAAACTTTCAGACAGGATCTACAGATGCACATGTGGATATATTGAGGACAGAGATCTCAATGCAGCACTGAATCTGAGAGATGCAGAGACTTACGAAGTTGCATGATCCCACAAACGTAAGTATGTACCGAAGGCTATTTCGGGAATTAACGACTGTGGAGTGTACTTAGGATCTGTGAGTAGAGATAACTCCGGTTACTCAAAAGCATACACAAAGAAACAGTAAGCGGTATTCGTGAGAATCCGCATTATCTCGATGTGAGCATGTTTAATCACATTTTGAGTGGCAGGTGATCGATGAAACTGATCCATTTATCAGACCTTCACCTGGGAAAACGTGTCAATGAGTTTTCCATGATCGAAGATCAGAAATATATTTTGAACGAAATCCTGAGGATCATTGACGAAGAAGCACCGGATGGGATCCTTCTCGCCGGTGATCTTTATGACAGACCGGTTCCGTCTGCGGAAGCCGTGCAGCTTTTTGACCGGTTTCTTACGCAGTTGGCAGAAAGGAAGATTCCGGTGTATGCCATCAGCGGAAATCATGACAGTGCGGAAAGGATCGCTTTCGGTTCACAGATCATGAGCAGCAGCGGGATCTGTATGTCCCCGGTATACGATGGAAAAACAGAAAAGTACTGTTTAACGGACAGCTATGGAGAAGTTTGGATCCATCTGCTTCCATTTGTGCGTCCGGCAACTGTGAGGCACGGACTGGAAGGAGAAGAAGAGGTGGATGAGATCCGTACCTACCAGGAGGCAGTGCAGGGGGCAGTTGCACATATGGAGATTGATAAACGTTATCGCAATGTATTGATCGCCCATCAGTTTGTGGTCGGTGCCATGCGCTGCGATTCTGAAGAGATCTCCGTTGGAGGTATCGATCAGGTGGAGGCAGATGTGTTCCGAGATTTTGACTATGTGGCACTTGGCCATATCCACAGTCCTCAGAATGTGGGAAGCGAGCACATCCGCTATTGCGGAACTCCTTTGAAATATTCTTTTTCCGAGGCAGGACAGCAGAAATCCGTGACAGTTGTGGAGCTTCTGGAAAAAGGAAATCTCAGGATCATGGAGATTCCGCTGAAGCCTCTTCGGGATATGCGAAAACTGAAAGGCACATACATGGAGGTCACATCACTGTCCAGTTATCAGGACACAAACACAGAGGATTATGTGCAGATCACGCTGACAGATGAAGAAGATATCGTAGATGGAATGCAGAAGCTCCGTACTGTTTATCCGAATCTGATGAGGCTGGAATATGATAACCGACGCACAAGAGAAAACCAGGAGATCGCAGGTGCAGAAACGGTGAAAAGGAAATCCGAGCTGGAATATTTTGAGGAATTTTTTGAACTGCAGAATAACCAGCCCATGAATGAAGAACAGCGGAAATATTCCGAAGATCTGATCCGTAAGATCCAGGAGGTGAAATAATGAGACCGGAAAAACTGACCATCAGTGCCTTCGGGCCCTATGCGGACAAAACAGAGATTGATTTTTCAAAGCTTGGAGAGGGAGGTCTCTACCTGATCACCGGTGACACCGGAGCAGGAAAAACTACGATCTTTGATGCGATCACCTTTGCGTTATATGGAAGAGCCAGTGGAGAGGTAAGGGAATCCGCCATGTTCCGGAGTAAGTATGCAAAAGATTCCACGGAGACTTTTGTGGAGCTTGTTTTTTCCTATCAGGGGAAAACCTATCACGTGCGCCGGAGTCCGGAATATATGGCTCCGAAAAAAAGAGGCACCGGACAGACTCTTAGGAAAGCTGAGGCACAGCTGATCTATCCGGATGAACGTCAGCCGGTGACAAAGGCAAAAGATGTTACTGCGGCAGTGGAACAGCTTCTGGGACTGAGTTATGATCAGTTCACACAGATCGCAATGATCGCCCAGGGGGATTTTCAGAAATTACTTCTGGCAGGAACTACACAGAGAGGAGAAATCTTCCGACAGCTCTTTCATACAGGGCTTTATCAGCAGGTTCAGATGAAACTTAAGGATGCGTCAATAGCCAGATATAAGGAATATGATGAAATGCGCCGCAGTATTGCCCAGTATTTGGATGGAGTGAAAACGGAGACTGCTTCATGGCAGGAGGCAGAGGAATTTGACGAACTGAAAAAGATAAAATTCGAGGGAAAACTGGAGCGGAGTCTGGAACTTCTGAAGCAGTTTCTGGAATATGGTGAAGCACAGGAAAAAGAGCTCCGGGAAAAAGAAGACTCGCTTAATCAGGATATACGAAAAGCAGAAGAGGCACAAAATCTTGTGGCTCAGAAACGAAATCTGGAGCTGAAAAAGAAAAAAGCGGAAAAAGATCTGGAAGAATTAACACCACTTCTACAGCTTGCAGTAGAAGAGGCGGAAAAATATAAAGATGCAGATCACAGATGTGAAGAGCTTGGAATCAGGATCTGTGAAAAAGAAGAAAAGCTGAAAAAATATCAGGAGCTGGAAAAGCTGAAAAAAGAGCTGGAAACAATCGAAGGAAAGCTTGAAACAGTCAGTGAAAAAAAAGAGAAGGATATTTCCGAAGAGCAGCTTTTGCAGAAAAAAGATGAGGAAGAAAAAAAACGCCTTTCAATACTGGCAGATGCAGGAGAAGAACTACAAAAATACAAGTTTGAGTACGATAAACTGGACAGTGAAAAACGAAGCTATGACAGCTGTCTGCTGACGGAAGAAGAGATCAAAAAAGAACAGAAACAGATAGATGGATGGCAGGAAGAAATCATCCGGAAAGAAACGCAGCAGAAGGAAGAGCTGGAGCAGCAAAAGAAAGACAAGGCGCTGTTGGACAGCGCGGAGCTGGAACTTCAGAAGGCAGAGACGAAAAAGACAGAAGGGCTTCGGAAAAAGAAAGAATTAGAAGGACTGATTGCTCTGGTTAAGGAGTTTCAAGGGGCTTATAATGCCACGAAAGAGCAGCAGAAAAAATATAAGATTTCCATTGAAAAAGTACAAAAGCAGAGAGAAGTTTACCAGAAACTGTTTCAGAGTTTTCTGGACGCGCAGGCAGGGCTCCTGGCGCAGGAACTGAAAGAGGGCTGCCCATGCCCGGTATGTGGTTCTTTCGAGCATCCGCGTCCGGGAATACTTCCCAAAGGACAGGTTGTGGATCAGGAAATCCTGGACAGAGAGAAACAAAAACTGGACAGACTGGAGAATGACGCAAATACGCAGAGTGTGGAAGCAGGAAAACGAAAAGAACGCCAGAAAACATTATGGCATCAGATCCAGAGGGAGGCACAAGAGCTTTTACATGAGACGGAATGGAAAAAGCTGATCCCTTTGCTGAAAGAAAAACAGGACCAATGTGAAAAGCAGCTGGCAGACAGCGAGGAAGAGATTCGCATAGCAATAGAACGTAAAAAAAAGAAGAACGAAACAGAAACGTGGATCGAAAAGCTGGAAACAGAGATCGTTCAGTTACAGGAAGAGAAAAATCAATGTGACAGAAAACAGGCCGGTCTTCAGACAAGAGACGTGGAAAACAAAAAGCAGCAGCAGATAACAGCAGAAGAGATCCGAAAACTGATTCAGAAAAGTCTGGTGGCAGGAAATGGAGAAGTGACGGACAACACAGCTGCAGGATTTGAAAGACAGATACAGGATATGCTCAGCTGCCTGTCAGAAAAAGTTCAGGGAAAGGAAAAAGAAGCAAAACAGAAACAGGATCTTGAGAAGCTGATCATAGAAAGAGAAAAGACTCTGAAAGAACTGGGAAGAGTTATCAATGAAGCTGCACAGGACATCGTACGTCTGGAAACAGAGAGTAAGAACAAAGCACAGAAAGTGGATGAGCTGAACGAAGAGATCGGAGAAGGTGGAAAAGAATCTCTGGAACAGGAAATAAAAACACAGAGGAAGCTGTATGAAGAGCTGAAAGAAAGCAGCAGAAGAGCTCAACAGAAATTACAGGAGATCCGGGCGGAAAAGGAAAGAATAACAGCGGTTGTAAAAAACTTTGAGGAGCAGAAAAAAGAAATCGGAGAAGTAGATGAGGATGCGCTCAGAGAGCAGTACAGCCGTTTTAGGGAAGAGAAAACACAGCTTTCGGAAAAACGAAAAGCACTTTTTTCTGTTCAGAAGGGAAATGAGGAAATATATCATAAAGTGCAGGTACGTCAGACGGAAATGACTGCGGCGGAAAAAGAATATGTCTGGATGAAAAATCTTTCGGATACAGCCAATGGAAAACTGAACGGAAAGGCAAAGATCGAGCTGGAAACTTATATCCAGATGGCATATTTTGACCGGATCCTGCGAAGAGCCAATCTCCGTCTTATGACCATGAGTAGCGGTCAGTACGAACTGAAACGCCAGGAGCAGAGCAAAAATCAGAAAGAAAAAGCAGGTCTCGATCTGAATGTCATAGATCACTATAACGGAACAGAACGAAGTGTAAAGACATTGTCCGGCGGGGAATCCTTCCAGGCATCTCTGTCCCTTGCACTGGGCCTGTCTGATGAGATCCAGGCCTGCGCAGGGGGAATCCGGCTGGATTCCATGTTTGTAGATGAAGGATTCGGATCCTTGGATGAGGAATCCCTGGAACAGGCCCTGAAAGCCCTGACAAGTCTGGCCGACGGAAAACGTCTGGTAGGAATTATCTCACATGTGTCAGAATTGAAAGAGCGGATCGAAAATAAGATCATCGTTACCAAAAAATGTGGTGGGGATAGTGTGGGAAGTAGTATAAAAATTCAGTGAAAACGGCAGGAAATCTTCCGGTAATCATTGGGAGTCATACCGGTCTGCTGCTTGAAAATACGGCTGAAGTAACGAAAATTGGGATATCCTACCATGTGGGATATCTCATTTACGTGATAGGAAGAAGTTTTCAGCAATTCTTTCGCTTTCTGAATACGCAGATCGGTAAGAAGATCCGTGAAATTTTTGCCGGTTGTTTGTTTGATCAATCTGCTGATATAAGGAGTACTTCGGTTAAATTCATCGGCGATACTGTATAGGCTCAGAGGTTTTTCATAATTTGCACGGATATATTCGATCAGCTGACTGGTCAGGTAGTTGTTTTTATTAATTTTATCAGTATTCAGAAGACCTGCAATCTGAAACATCCAGTCCCGAAATATTTCAGTCTTTTTTTCCGGAAGTAAGGTTGAAAAAAGCTCTTTCTTTGTTTTTGTGATCTGACGTACCGAATCTGACAGTTCCGTGGAAGTTGACTGAAAAAAAGAAAGAAAAAGAGTCATAAAACTATACATGAAACTGTTGAACTCATCAGGAGTTTGCCGGGTGAAAAACTGGGAGATCTCATCAAAATGCTTTTGAATCATTGTTTTGTCACCGGAAGACAGGGAATTGAGAAGAACCTGAAAATAGTTGGATTTTTCATACATGACAGCAACGGGGTTGGTTTCCAGATCACGGTAGAGCATGACAAAATGACTGGAATTTTTCAGGGTGTTAAAAATTTCTACAGTCTGGCTTCGAAGCAGGGGAATTTCAGACAGATTCTCAGAGTGACTGCTGATGGCTGCGGACATGATAACGTGATTCTTTTTCAGTTCCCCGTGTATGAAATTAGTTATTTTTGTAAGTTGTTTTTCATCAATGTCCGGACATAAGGAATACAAAGCGTTTCCATAAGAAAAAATAAGAGCTCCCGGAATCTGTTCCTGAAGATAATGTTCGGCGATATGCGTAAAGTAATATTCTTTTTCCAGATCTTTTGAAATTGTTGTAGAACATTTGCAGTATAAAAGGTAATAGCTTTTAATATGATCCAGGCGGAGCATGGTGACTTCTTCATGAAAAGAAGAAGAAAGGGAAGTGGTGTTCCTGAAAAGCAATCGTTCAAAAAAATCTTTTTGAAGATTTCTGATATTTTCTTTTAGATAGGATTCATATTTTTTGCGCATGATCGCCTGATTTTTCCGTTCTGTGATAGTATGTATAGCTTTCAATACGGATTCTTTCAGGACGTTTTCGTCTACTGGTTTTAGGATATAATCGAAAACATGGTTTTTAATCGCTGTCTGTGCATACTTGAAATCAGAAAAACCGGTAATCAGTATTACGATCTTATCTGGAAAATTATTATGCACGAAAGAAGAAATATACAGGCCGTCTTTTCCAGGCATACGGATATCCGTAAGAATGATATCTGGTTGCCGGGAGTATATGATCTCCAGTGCTTTTGCTGCATTGTCAGAAGTAAAAATATTCTCTTTTTCTGTAAAAATCTGTGAAATATACATTTTAAGTTTTTCCAGGATGATCTTTTCATCATCAACGATCAGAATTTTCATTTTGTCAGGTCCTCCCTTTGATGTATTTGTGGAATACGGATCGTAACACATACAGAAGTACGGTCTTCCATATTTTCAAGAAGCAGTCCATAGGAATTTCCGAATTGGGACCGTAGCCGCATCTGAATATTTATAAGCCCAATGCTTTTCTGGTCGGAAAAAGAAGTTTGTGATACAGAGTGAATCTTTTCAATTACCTGGTGAGAAAACAGGGGGCCGGTGTTATAGACTTTGATCAGTACATCGTCTTTAAAAGTAAATAATTGAATAGAAAGAAAGCCATTTTCCACAGATTCACTGATACCATGTATGATAGCGTTTTCAACGACCGGCTGTATGATCAGTTTTGGGATATACAGATCTTCCATGGGATCGTTACATTCGATCAGAAAAAGAAGCCGATCCTGGAAACGCATTTTCTGAATATCCAAATATTCTCTTACGTAATTAAGATCTTCTGAAATAGTAAGAAGATCAGGGCCTTTGATGCTCATTCGCATGATATTAGCCAGTTTTGGAACGATATCTGTGATTTGCGCTGTTTTTTCAAGAGATGCCAGGCTTGAGATACAGTCCAGGGTATTGTAAAGAAAATGTGGGTTGATCTGTGCCTGAAGCGTTTTCAGCTCTGCGTTTTTCAGAAGAATCTGTTGTTCCGTGATCTTCTTTCCGGATTCCTGAAGGCGCAGGAGCATATGGTTGTATTCCTTTGTCAGCTCAGAAAATTCGTTGCTGGAAACTGTGTGGATCAGGGCGGTTTCATCGGCAACAGAAGTTTGTTTTAACTTAGTGATAAAAACCTGAAATTCCTGGGATATGGTTCTTGAAATCTGAATAACAGCGAAAATCAGTATCAAGAGAAAAAATATGGAAATAACCAGTAGCTGACGCCATACACGATTGATCGAATGAAATGCGCCGGTTGTGTTGAGAAGCCCTCCGATTTGTAAGAAATCGTTTACAGAATAGCGGATGGCATAAAAATTACTATTCCCCCTGTGGGAGTGATAATTCATATTCATGCTGGCTGTGACGGATGGGGCATAGGGGGAAGTTGTATATACCAGGTCACTATTTTGAAAAAGGGAATAATAACTATATTCAGAATCCTGATGCTCCGTGATCATATCCTCCATAAACCGGATATTGATCTCAGTCAGTAAAATACCGATCTTCTTTTCCGGTTTCTGAATGTCAAAAATATTTTTGGCAGCAGTGATGGTATAAGGTTCCTTTGGAGAATAGTAATAACAGAGAGTTCCCTTTGGTTGTTTTAGATACTCACTGAGCTGCTCCAGTTTTTGCTCCTGTTGTTCCAGGGTGGAATTATAAATAGTCTGATTGGAAATGATCCCATTATCGGTCAGAACAATATAAACCCGTTGAATTTTAGACTGAGCACCTAAAAGATATGTGGAGAAAAGGGTGTTACACTGGGACTGAACTTCTTCCGGACTGAGCTTTTTATCTGCATAGGAATGGATCAGAGACTGAATTTCTGTTCCGTAAAGCAGCAGATCAATGTTGGAGTTCAGTGAGGAAAAATAACTGGCTGTATTTTTGGCGATAGACAGAGTATTCTTTTCATGTTCCAGAAGAATATTGTTACGGGATTCTTTTACATAAATCATATAAAAAGAAGATAACAAAATGATATAACTGAGGATCACAACTGGAAGAACGATGACAAGAATTCGAAACTTTATAGAGTGTTCTTTAAATTTTGCAGTAATAGAAAACAATTCTTACCCCTCCTTTTGGCATTATTATATAATGATGAGTGAAAAAAACCAATACATATTATGAAAAGTGACACATAATGTCAAGAAGTGTGCACTGTTTTGATATTAAAAATTATAATATAATGAGTTCATCAAAAAAGAACGGAGGGTTTACAAATGAAGAGAAGAAAGGTGACAGCGTGCGCAATGGCAGCGCTCATGGCAATGGGGCTTGTTGGAACAGTGATGCCGGTTTACGCAAAAAGTAATCTGAAAAATGCAGACGATGTAGTTGAGATCAAGATGGCAGTGTGGACTTCCGGAGCTGCGGATATTTACAATAAAGCAGCGGAAGGGTTTAATCAGACTCATGATAATATAAAATTATCTGTGGAGATGCAGTCCGGAGAGTATAACCAGTATCTTGGAGCAAAGACAGCGGCAAAAGATCTGCCGGATCTTTTTGAAGTAAGTTCTTATTCTCAGGTATATGATTTTGCACAGAACGGGCTGCTGGCAGATGTAAGCGATCATGAGTTTGTGGACAAACTTTATGACAATGCAAAAGAAGCAGTTACTTATGATGGCAAAGTGTGGGGATTTCCACAGATGTATGAATGGTGGGGTGTACTTTATAATAAAGATCTTTTTAAAAAAGCAGGAATTGAAAAAGTGCCGGAAACTTTTGATGAGATGAAAGCAGTCTGTGAAAAACTTCAGGCTGCGAATATTACACCATTTACCGCTATTTATAAAGATAACTGGACAGTAAGTCAGGAATTCTGCTCCTTATTCGGAGGAGTACTTGGTGGAAAAGATAAGATCGACAGCTGGCTGGATTCCATGAATAAGGGAGAAGGAAGCTTTAAGGTGGATGGCGTAGACAGAGTCTTTGATTTTATGGATCTTATGAAAGAAAATTCCGGACAGAATTATATGGATTCGGATGCGGCCACAGGATTTTATGCATTTGCAAACCAGGAAGCAGCAATGATCTTTCTTTCAGATGCGGCAACGATTTCTGTAGGAAGTGTAACACAGGATCTTCCCATCGGATTTTTTGCAGTTCCAGTAAGTGATAACGCAGATGATGCAGAAGTTGTGGCATGTGCAACAGATGCGATCGTGGCCAACGCAAACGGGGAACACTTGGATGAAGCCCTGGAAGTGCTTGATTATATCGGAGATGGCGGGGACTGGCTGAAAACAGTGACCAACAGCTACGGCGGCTTTATGGCTTGCATGGACATTGAAGCAGATGATGAAATTGCAAGTAAGGATTATTATAAAGATCTGAAAGCGTATATGGATGCAGGAAAGGTCAGAAGTACTTTGTGGAATCAGCTTCCAAGCGGAGCAAGCGATGTTCTGGGCGATGATGTTCAGGGATATTTTGCAGGAATAACCGATGAAGATCAGACACTGGATGCTCTTGATGAAGGATTTAAAAAGCTTGCAGAAGAATAAACACACAGGAAAACAGACTTTTAAAAGTCCGCCTGCTATATACGGGGGTAGGAAACATGTCGGACATTTTATACAGAAAACAGAAAAAATATTATTTCCTTCTTGTGCTGCCGGCACTGTGTATTTATACTTTTGCGCTGGCAGGACCGTTAATTTTTGGAACGATCCCGAATTCGTTTTTCAGTTGGAATCTGATCAAAGGAACGCATAACTGGATCGGAATAAAAAACTTTGTCGATTTGGTCCATGATAGAGATTTTATACAATCTATGTTTTTGACGTTTAAACTTGCAGTGGTTACGATTGTTCTGACCAATGTACTGGCTTTTTTTATAGCTCTGGCGTTGAATACACATATTTTCGGTAAGCCAGTGATCCGGGCGTTCTTTTTTATTCCGAATATTATCAGTGGAGTTATGATCGCCCTGGCGTGGACATTTATTTTTCAGAAAGTAACGCCAATAATTGGAGAACTTTTACATTCGGAAGCAGTAAAAGGGTTTAGCTGGTTCGGGAGTTCAACGGCAGCATTTGCGGCGGTATCAGTGGTTACCGTGTGGCAGGGCCTGGGATTTTTGATGATCCTTTACATCACAGGTTTGCAGTCGATTCCTCTTGATGTGATGGAAGCGGCATGCATTGACGGATGTGTGGGACTGAATCGTATTATAAAAATCCAGCTTCCGCTTCTGATGCCAACGATTACGATCAATCTGTTTGTATCTATTGCAAATGCATTTAAAGCATTTGATATTAACTACGCTTTAACCGGCGGCGGACCTTCAAAAACAACACAGACGATCGCCATGAATATTTATGATGACGCATTTGGAACTTTTAATATGGGGTATGGCTGTGCGAAATCGGTGATCCTGTTTTTGATCATAGCAGCAATTTCCTTGATTCAGCTTAATATTACTAGAAAAAGAGAGGTGCAGTCATAATGACATGGAAAAAGAAAATTGCAGGTACCGCAGCAATGTTTATATTAGGCTTTATTTTTATTTTACCGGTATTGTGGATCGTTATGAATTCAATTAAAACAAGTCCGGAAATTGCGGCTGATTTTCTGGCATTACCAAAGTCTTTATATCTTGATAATTTTAAAAATGCCATGGAAAGCATGAATTTTTTAGTTGCATTAAAAAATTCTGTTGTGATTACATTGGGAGCTATGCTGGGAGGGCTGTTCGTATCGTTTGCCGGTGCTTTCGGAATCTCACATCTTCGTGGGAAAATCTCACAGAATCTGTATCTGTATTTTGTTTTCGGACAGATCGTGCCGTTTCATGCAGTTATGATTCCTATTTCTGTACTTGCTACAAATACCAATCTTACCAATTCCCTTGGAGGAATTATCATTCTTGATATTGGATTCTTCTGTGCGTTTGGAATTCTGACATTTACGGGATTTTTGAAAAATGTACCTCGGGAGCTGGAAGAAGCAGCCGCAATAGATGGATGTGGAGTTTTTCGAATTATGACGCAGATCGTATTTCCACTTGTTAAACCAGCAACGGTTACCATTGGTGTATTGTTTTTTATGTGGTCCTGGAATGACTTTCTGCTTCCCAGTATTCTCATTGGAGACAGTGAACTGAGACCGCTGACGGTAAATCTTTTCATGTTCAGAAGTGCTACCAGCACACAGTGGAATCTGTTTATTGCAGGACTTACCTTGTGTATTATTCCCACAATTATCCTTTACATCTGTGCACAAAAATATATTACAAGCGGACTGACAATGGGAGCTGTAAAATAAAAGGAGGAATGAAGATGCAGTTATTCAGAATCATTTCGTTGGAAGAAGATCTGTGGGCGATCAATGAAATAGACAAAACGGTTATGTATGTGATAAATGGAACAGAAAGAGCACTTCTTCTGGATACGGGACTGGGACTTACCGATTTAAAAGAAGAAATTTTGAAACTTTGTGGAGAAAAACCTCTGTTTGTTGTAAATACGCATGCCCATGTGGATCATAATTCAGGAAATCATCAATTTGAAGAAGTATGTGTGGGAAGATATGACGAACCTTTTTCCCATCAGATCGTAGACCAGGAGCTGAAAAAAATGTCTGAGCTCATGTTCTTTGAAATTCCTGAAAAAGAAGGATTCTCGTTTGAAATGTGGAATCCCGGACCGGCAAGAAAAATCTGTACACTCAGGGATGGGGATATCTTTGATCTGGGAGATAAAAAGCTTAGAGTTCTGGAAGTTCCCAGTCATACCCTGGGTTGTATTGCATTGTTTGAGGAGAAGAAAGGATGGCTTTTTACAGGAGATATCATGCTCACCTGGGAAGTGTGGGGACATTTGAATCCTGGAAAAAGTCCGCTTGCCCCATCTGCTTCTTTGCGTGTATACTATGAAAGCCTTTTAAAATTGAAGAAAATCAGAAAAAAAGTAAGCAGCGTTTTTCCTGCCCACGTCTGCGAAAAAGAAAAAGACTGTTATAAAAAGTATGCGTTATCTCCGGAAATTATAAATATATATTGTGACGGAATTGAGAAAATATTTTCAGGAGAACAGAAAGGTGAACCTTATTTTCATATGGTCGAAAACGGAAGTGTTGTGAAATTTACAACAGGTGGTATTGTCTATCAGAAAGATAGGATGAATTAAATAGGAAAATATCGGCAAGTTGATTGATTATAGATTCCCTCAAAAAAATCCCCTGTACGGTTCGGCGTTTGTACGTAGATCCGGCACAGGGGATTTTGGTGTTTATAAGATCAGACTTTCTGATATTCTTTCTTTTTCTCAGCCTTGGCTTCGCAGGTAAGCTCAACACCAAGCTTACGGAAGCTGATCACATCCACATCGGAAAGCATTACGGAAGTATGAGCCTGGCATCCACGGAGATTCGGGATCTGTTCCAGGGCAAGGCGTGCGGCATCGCTGGTTGCGGCACTCATGGAAAGGGCGATCAGGATCTCATCAATGTGAAGACGTGGATTCCTGCTTCCCAGATATTTGGTCTTCAGCTGCTGGATCGGATGGATGGCATCCGGAGAGATCACATGAAGCTCGTGATCGATTCCTGCCAGCTCTTTCAGGGCATTGAGAAGAAGAGCTGCGGATGCGCCGAGAAGATCGGAGGTTTTTCCGCATACGATCTTTCCGTCAGGAAGTTCCAGAGCGGCGGCAGGGCCATTGGTTGCTTTTTCTTTTTCGAGGGCAGCCGGAACAACCTTACGGTCAGTGATCTCTGCATGAGCCTGCTGGAGAAGAAGCTCGATCTTACGTACCTCATTCTCTGTGCCGGAGCCGGAAACCAGAGCGTTCATGCTCTTATAATAACGGCGGATGATCTCCTGGCGGGAAGCCTCCTGGCATACTTCATCGTCAACGATGCAGTTACCTGCCATGTTGACACCCATATCTGTCGGAGATTTATAAGGGCAGCTGCCCATGATCTTCTCAAACATGGCCTGTACAACAGGGAAAACTTCTACGTCACGGTTGTAGTTGACGGTAGTTTTGCCGTAAGCCTCCAGATGGAACGGGTCGATCATGTTGACATCGTTCAGATCTGCAGTGGCAGCTTCGTAGGCAAGGTTTACCGGATGTTTCAGAGGAAGATTCCAGATCGGGAAGGTCTCGAATTTTGCATAGCCGGCTTTTACCCCACGTTTGTATTCGTGGTAAAGCTGGGAAAGGCAAGTTGCCATCTTTCCGCTTCCTGGTCCCGGTGCTGTGATCACGACCAGAGGTCTGGTAGTCTCGATATAATCATTCTTTCCATAACCCTCGTCACTTACAATAAAGGAAGTGTTGCTTGGATAGCCGGGGATCAGGTAAAGCTTGTAGACACGGATTCCCAGTTTCTCCAGACGTTTTTTGAAGAGATCGGCGCTTTCCTGGCCGGAGTACTGTGTGATGCATACGCTTCCCACATACAGGCCACGGCTTGAAAACTCATCCATAAGACGGAGCACATCTTCGTCATAGGTGATCCCAAGATCGCCACGTATTTTATTCTTGTCAATGTCATTGGCACTGATAACAATAACGATCTCCGCCTGATCAGAAAGCTGCATCAGCATGCGGAGCTTGCTGTCCGGTTCAAAACCCGGAAGAACACGGGATGCATGGTAGTCGTCAAACAGTTTGCCACCGAATTCAAGATAAAGCTTGTTGCCGAACTGACCGATTCTTTCACGGATGTGTTCTGACTGCATTTTCAGATATTTGTCATTATCAAAACCTATTTTCATTTGTCTGATTTCCTCTCCTCTTTAATTTTCCAATTCACTGGGAACAGTATACTACAACTTTACGTTCACTGGCAATATCCAGTGTGGTGTTTTTTCGATGGTATTTTTGTAATCTCGCAGTTGATTTATATGGTTTTTCTCTTTATAATAAAGAAATGACAAGAGGAGGAAAAAAATGAATAATCAACTGAATAATGATCAGGACGGGAAGCGACCTGACAACAAAGATCCCAGGCAGGGATCAGGTAAGAATCATCAGTCGATTCTGGCTTTTCTGATATGCCTCCTGGTCACACTGGTGTGCTTCGCGTTGTTTACCAATATGCTGAAGGATAACAGCAGTGAGATCTCCTATGATAAATTTATCGATATGGTGGATAAGGACCAGGTTAAGGAAGTAACGATCAAGTCCAGTAAATTGACGATCGTACCCAAGAAAAAGAATTCCAAGTACGAGGATATGAGCTATTACACCACGAAGACCGAAGACAGTACAGCACTTACCAAGAGACTGGAAGGAAAGGGAATCAAGTTTGAGACCGATCCGCCGGATGTTTTTGGTGAATTTGTTGCAATGATCCTGAGCGTGGTTCTGCCGACACTGCTTCTGTTCGGACTTCTGATGTTCTCCATGCGCCGCATGAACAAAGGCGGCGGGATCATGGGCATGGGCGTAGGCAAGAGCAAAGCCAAGGCATATGTGCAGCAGGAAACGGGCGTTTCCTTTAAGGATGTGGCAGGTCAGGATGAAGCCAAGGAATCTCTCCAGGAAGTTGTGGATTTTCTTCACAACCCCGGAAAATACACAGCCATCGGAGCCAAGCTGCCTAAGGGCGCACTTCTTGTAGGCCCTCCGGGAACCGGTAAGACATTACTTGCCAAGGCAGTTGCAGGTGAAGCGCAGGTACCGTTCTTCTCTCTTTCCGGCTCGGAATTTGTGGAGATGTTTGTGGGCGTGGGTGCCTCACGTGTCCGTGACCTTTTCGAGGAAGCCAAGAAGAATGCTCCGTGTATCGTATTTATCGATGAGATCGATGCCATTGGTAAAAGCCGTGATTCCCGCTATGGCGGCGGAAATGATGAGCGTGAGCAGACATTGAACCAGCTGCTTGCGGAGATGGATGGCTTTGATACATCCAAGGGACTTCTGATCCTTGCTGCGACAAACAGACCGGAGGTTCTTGATCCGGCTCTTCTCCGTCCGGGACGTTTTGACAGACGTGTGATCGTTGACAGACCGGATCTTAAAGGAAGGGTGGATATCCTGAAGGTACATGCCAAGAACGTACTTCTGGATGACACCGTTGATTTTGAAGCTATTGCACTTGCAACTTCCGGTGCGGTAGGCTCTGATCTTGCCAATATGATCAATGAGGCTGCGATCCTTGCAGTCAAGAAGGGACGTAAAGCTGTATCACAGAAGGACCTGGAAGAATCCGTAGAAGTAGTTCTGGTGGGAAAAGAGAAGAAGGACCGTATCTTAAGCAAACAGGAACGCCGGATCGTATCCTACCATGAAGTCGGACACGCACTGGTAAATGCACTCCAGAAGGATGCGGAGCCTGTACAGAAGATCACCATCGTACCCCGTACCATGGGAGCACTGGGTTACGTTATGCAGGTACCTGAGGAAGAAAAATATCTCAACACCAAGAAAGAACTGGAAGCTATGCTGGTAGGCTATCTTGGCGGACGTGCTGCAGAGGAGATCGTTTTTGACACAGTTACTACAGGTGCTGCCAATGATATTGAGCAGGCTACCAAGGTGGCCAGAGCCATGATCACACAGTATGGTATGTCTGAGAAGTTCGGACTGATGGGACTTGCTACACAGGAGAATCAGTATCTCAGCGGAAGAGCAGTTTTAAACTGTGGTGATGATACCGCAACAGAGATCGATCATGAGGTGATGAAGCTTCTCCACCATTCCTATGAGGAAGCCAAGAGGATCCTTGGAAGTCACAGAACAGAGATGGATAAGATCGCGGAATATCTGATCCGCAAGGAAACCATTACAGGTAAAGAGTTCATGAAGATCCTCCGTGCAGTTCAGCAGGGCCTGGATATCCCGGAGAATCTGGATGATCTGGTACTTTCCGAGGATGAAAAAGAAGTGTCCAATAAACAGGATATTGAAATGATCGCGGAAAATAACGAGGCTGCAAAAAGTACAGAATCGGTTCAGTTCAGACCGGAGATATCCGGACAGGAACTGACAGAGGATATGCAGGCACCGGAGAAAACAGAAGAATCTGCTCAGACAACAGATGCCGATCATGCAGAAACAGAAGAAAAGCCGGGATCACAGGCATAAAACAGATCATCGTAAAACCGGGAGAAATCCCGGTTTTCTTATTACTGTAATAGTAAAACAGGAGAATAAAGTATGTTCATAATCGAGGAAGAATTAAAGAAGCTTCCGGCAAAACCGGGAGTTTACATCATGCATGGCGAGAAAGACGAGATCATCTATGTGGGAAAAGCCATCAGCCTTAAGAATCGTGTGCGCCAGTATTTCCAGAGCAGTCGTAACAAAGGTGCCAAGATTGAACGGATGGTTACACATATTACCAGATTTGAGTACATTATTACGGATTCGGAGCTGGAAGCCCTTGTGCTGGAGTGTAATCTTATCAAGGAGCATCGTCCGAAATATAATACCATGCTCAAAGATGACAAGAGCTATCCGTTTATTAAGGTGACAGTTCATGAGCCATACCCGAGGGTGCTTTTTGCCAGGAGAATGAAAAAGGACAAGGCAAGATATTTTGGCCCCTATACAAGCGGCGGAGCAGTAAAGGACGTGATCGAACTGGTGCGGAAGCTGTATCAGGTGCGCTCCTGCAACCGCAGTCTTCCGAGAGATACCGGAAAGGACCGGCCCTGTCTGTACTATCATATGAAACAGTGCAAGGCACCCTGCCAGGGATATGTCAGCCAGGAAGAATACCGGAAGAATATCAATAAGGTGATCAAATTTCTGAATGGAGATTTTCAGGACGCCATTAGTGAGCTGATGGAAAAAATGCAGAAAGCTTCGGAGGAAATGCGCTACGAAGATGCTATGGAATACCGGGACCTGATCAGCAGTATCCGGAAGATCGGGGAACGGCAGAAGATCACCGGCTACGGGCAGGAGGACAGGGACATCATTGCAGTAGCCATGGATGACAGTGAAGACCTCAGGGATCAGGATGCGGTTGTCCAGGTGTTTTTTATCCGGGATGGCAGGCTGATCGGCAGAGATCATTTTTATCTCCGTGTGGCAAAGGGCGATACAAAGGCGCAGGTCCTTTCCAGCTTTCTGAAACAGTTTTATGCGGGAACGCCTTTTATCCCATCTGAGATCATGCTGCAAAGTGAGATCGAAGATGCAGATATCATCGAGGAATGGCTGTCAGGAAGAAGAAAGCAGAAGGTACACATCCGGGTCCCGAAGAAGGGAACCAAGGAAAAGCTGGTAGAACTTGCCCTGGAAAATGCCCGTATGGTACTTGCCAAGGACAGAGAACGGATCAGGCGGGAGGAAGGACGAACTATCGGAGCTGTTCATGAGGTGGAAGAATGGCTGGGCTTGAAAAATGTGGTGCGCATGGAAGCCTATGATATTTCAAATATCAGTGGCTTTGAGTCTGTGGGATCCATGGTAGTTTATGAAAAAGGCCGTCCCAAACGCAGTGATTACCGTAAGTTCAAGATCAAATGGGTACAGGGACCCAACGATTATGCCAGCATGGAAGAGATTTTGACCCGAAGGTTCACTCATGAGAGTAACGGAGAATTTGACAGCTTTGCAAGGCTTCCGGATCTGATCCTGATGGATGGTGGAAGAGGGCAGGTAAATATCGCTCTGAAGGTGCTGAATGAGCTTGGGATAAGCATCCCGGTCTGCGGTATGGTCAAGGACGATCATCATCGGACGAGAGGCCTGTATTTCAACAATGTGGAGATCCCCATTGACACATCCGGCGAAGGCTTCCGCCTGATTACCAGGATCCAGGATGAAGCCCATCGGTTTGCCATTGAATACCATCGTTCCCTCAGGAGCAGGGAACAGGTCCATTCTATCCTGGATGATATCCCGGGGATCGGTGATACCAGGAGGAAAGCCCTTCTGCGTAAATTTAAATCTGTGGAAAATATCCGGGATGCATCGGAGGAAGAACTGGCACAGACAGAGAGCATGAATGCCAGAAGCGCCCGTCAGGTCTATGAATTTTTTCATAAATCCTGATGCTGCATTGCAGTTTCAGCAGTGATTGTGTATAATTGAAGATAAGGTGTCTCACGCCCCGGTAAAACGGCAGTGAGAATGCAAACTTTCAGCGAAAAGGAGACAAAAGTATGAAGGGTGTACAGTTGACAAAGATGGTACAGGAACTGGAGCTTAATAATCTGACTCCGGAGATCGACCTGTCAGGCATCGTGATCAAGACTGCGGAGATCAACAGACCTGCGCTTCAGCTTACCGGATATCTGGAGCATTTTGCCAATGAACGAGTTCAGATCATCGGATATGTAGAGTATACGTATCTGATGCAGCTTAATGAGGAGGAGAGACGTTTTAAATATGAACGTTTCATTTCCAGCAAGATCCCATGTGTTATTTTCAGTACCATGACCCGTCCGTCTCAGGACATGATCGATCTGGCTGTTAAATATAATGTTCCAACATTCGTGACAGAAAGAACAACATCCAGCTTCATGGCAGAGATCATCCGCTGGCTGGGCGTGCAGCTTGCACCATGTATTTCTATTCATGGTGTGCTGGTTGATGTTTACGGCGAGGGAATCCTGATCACAGGTGAGAGCGGCATCGGTAAGAGCGAGGCAGCCCTGGAGCTGATCAAGAGAGGACATCGTCTTGTCAGTGATGATGTTGTTGAGATCCGTAAGGTCAGTGACGTAACACTGGTGGGATCTGCGCCGGATATCACACGTCACTTTATTGAACTTCGTGGTATCGGTATCATCGATGTAAAAACACTGTTCGGTGTTGAGAGCGTTAAGGATACCCAGTCCATCGATCTTGTGATCAAGCTTGAGGAGTGGGACAGAGACAAGGAATACGATCGTCTTGGACTGCATGAGGAGTATACAGAGTACCTTGGAAATAAGGTAGTATGCCATTCTCTTCCGATCCGTCCGGGCCGTAACCTGGCGATCATCGTTGAGGCAGCGGCTGTCAACCACAGACAGAAGAAGATGGGATATAATGCGGCAGAGGCTCTGTACAAGCGTGTACAGGCAAATCTTGCGAAAAAGAGAGAAAATCCAGATGACGAAGAATAAGAGAGGGTAAGAAATGAGAACATATTGTTTTGGAATCGATGTAGGTGGAACAACTGTAAAATGCGGACTTTTCCGCACGGATGGTACTCTTGTTGAGAAATGGGAGATTCCAACCCGTAAAGAAAACAAGGGAGATCAGATCCTTCCTGATGTGGCAGCAGCAGTAAATGCCAAGATGGAAGAAAAGGGTATCTCCAAAGAGGAGGTGGAAGGCGTCGGGATCGGTGTTCCGGGACCGGTAAACTCCAAAGGCGAAGTATCACGTGCAGTAAATCTCTTCTGGGGATATAAGAACGTTGTGGGAGAGATGGAAGAACTTACAGGTCTTCATGCGGAAGCCGGAAATGACGCCAATGTAGCGGCATTGGGAGAGGCATGGAAGGGTGCTGCAGCAGGCTCCTCCGATGTGATCATGGTCACACTTGGAACAGGTGTAGGCGGTGGTATCATTGTTGATGGAAAGATCGTGACCGGACATCACGGAGCTGGCGGTGAGATCGGACATGCCAATGTGGATCATCATGAAACAGAATCCTGCAACTGCGGAAACAGGGGCTGTCTGGAACAGTATGCTTCTGCGACCGGAATTGTCCGCATGGCAAAAAAAGAGCTTGCAGCTTCCAGTGAGAACAGTGTTCTCAGAGATGCCGGAGAGATTTCAGCAAAAGCAGTTCTGGACGCATTTAAGGAGAATGATCCGGTAGCTGTAGCAACCATGGAAAAGGTCGGAGAGCAGCTGGGTGGTGCTCTTGCCATTATTTGCTGTGTGACAGATCCGGAGACCATTGTTATCGGCGGAGGAGTTTCCAAGGCCGGACAGCCGCTTATTGACTGTATTCGGAAATATTACAGAGAGTATGCTTTTGAATCCTGCAAGGATACTCCTATCGTGATCGCGACACTTGGCAATGATGCAGGAATCTACGGTGCAGCCAAGATGGTACTTTAACCGAACTAGGGAAGTTCCCTGCTTCAATTGCGAAAAGTAATAAGCGGTGGGTGGGACTTGCCTGAACTGATAAACTGCGAGACAGTAAGAAGTTATTAAAAGTAAAAAAAGTGGTTTCCATATTTCAGGAAACCACTTTTTTTATATGTTGTTTATGAAAGATACCTATAATGGAGATCATTCATAATATTCTACCGGATCTTCGCCGGTGTCATCGCTGCCGTCATCGCCACCGGTATCATTGCTGTTATCATAGCTGCCGTCATCACCACCGGTGTTGTCGTCTGTTCCGGAATTGTCAGTATCATCACCGGTATTATCGGAACCGTCATCGGAATTGTCAGTATTGTCAGTGTCGGTGCTGTCAGTACTGTCCGGAGCTGCGCTTGGAATCGCTTCAGCTGCTGCATCGGTATCGGCGTCCGTATCTTCGTTATTATAATAGTCCTCTTCATCGTAATCGCTGCTGCCGTAGAAATGCTGATCACAGTATTCGGTGGGAAGACTGGAGATATCAAAATACTCTGTGATAGTCGGGCATCCGGATCTGGGAAGAAGACCGGTTTCTGCGCAGACACTGGCTTTTTCCACACTGGAAGGCATATCGAAATCTCTGTCCTCCAGGCCCTCGTGGATACGGGTCATAACCTTTTTCCAGAGGTTTTTGTGGAAGTTACGGGCATCTTCCGGAATTTTTTCGTTGTTGTCATAGCCGGACCATACTGCACAGGTGTAGTACGGTGTGTAGCCTACGAACCACAGGTCATTGTAGTCCTCTGTAGTACCTGTTTTTCCGGCTACAGTCATATTGTCCAGCTGGCAGGCGGTACCGGTACCTTTTTTTACAACATCTTCCATGGCGCTTGTAAGAAGATAAGCGGTACTGTCTTTGATCACAGATCTGGAAACGGAGGAGTTCTCGATCAGAACATTTCCGTCATGATCAAGGATCTGTGTATAATAAATCGGTTTGATATAGTTCCCGCCATTAGCAATGGCTGCATATGCAGCACAAAGTTCCACGTTCTTGACACCTTTGGTGATACCGCCAAGAGCAGTAGCCAGGTTGGCGTCACTCCAGATATTTCCGTTGGCATCTTTATCTGCTTCAGTTCCGTGAGCTAGTGTGGTGAAACCGAAATCATCCAGATATTTAAGGCCGAGAGCCGGGGTAACCTGCTCCAGGCATTTAACAGCTACAACGTTGATGGAATTCTGGATCGCTTTGCGGATGGTGGTCTCGCCGCCGTAGCTTCTTGAGGCGTTGTTGACAGGAGATCCGTCCGGGTATTCGTAAGGCTCATCCATAAAGGTTGTAGCAAGTGTATCGCCTTTTTCGTTCAACGCAGGTGCATAGGTGGAAACGATCTTAAAGGTAGAACCAGGCTGTCTGGTCGTATCAGTGGCACGGTTCAGGGTCAGGCTGGCTGTTTTTTCGCCACGGCCTCCGATCAGGGCTTTTACGTAACCGGTATGCTGGTCAATGACAGTCATGGAAGACTGTGGCTGTGGCGCAAAGTTTACACGCTCAGATACTACGGTGCTTCCGTCTGCCAGGATGTTAGCCTTGTATTGATCCACATACTGCTGACCTTCTTCAGGAGAATCAAAGAGAAGATCAAATTCCGGATCCTGATCACGGAAATACAGCTGCAGCATTTCTTTGCTGTAGTTTGTCTGTTTTCCATCCGGGCTTTGTACAGTCAGTGCATAATCCAGTTCATACTGAACATTGGCCGGATAGTTATCAGGGTTTGCATATTCCTCATCAAGGATCTGCTGCATGTTGGAATCCAGGGTTGTCATGATCTTCAGACCACCGCTGTAAAGAAGATTGGTAGCCTGTGTCTTGGTATATCCTTTAATGTTCATCAGGTCGCTGATGACCTGATTGGTAACCTCATCTTCGAAATACGTGTAAACGGTACTTTCTTCTTCGGTGTTCTCAAGCTGTGCGGCCTGGATACGGGAATAAACGTCATCATTCAGTGCTGCATTATATTCATCCTGTGAGATGTAATTCTGATCCAGCATGTGATCCAAGACTTCCTTCCGTCTCTTGGAGTTTGCCTTTGGATTGGTGATCGGATTGAATTTGGTAGGGTTCTGCGTGATGCCGGCAAGGGTGGCACATTCAGAAAGATTCAGATCCCATACGTCTTTGTTAAAGTATTTTTTGGAAGCGGCCTGTACACCGTAGGAACCTGCACCCAGGTTAATGGTATTCAGGTAATTCTCAAGAATCACATTTTTGTCATATTTTTTTTCAATCTGTACAGCAAGGTACTGCTCCTGGAACTTACGTGTGAAACGTTCCAGCTGTGTGGATTCGTTGGTCCAGTCAGTGAAAACATTATTCTTCAGAAGCTGCTGTGTGATGGTACTGGCACCCTCGGAAAAGTTACCGGTGGTGATCGCCTTCATTCCGGCACGTGCGATACCGCGGACATCAATACCGTTATGTTCATAAAAACGCTCATCCTCAATGGCTACCACTGCATGCTGCAGACTGACCGGGATCTGGTCCAGGGAGACCGGGAGACGGTTGGATGTAGGGGCTGAAAGCTGTCGGATCTGTGTTCCCTGGTCATCATACAGGAAGGTTGCATATCCGAGAGGTGAAATATCCACATCGTTGACGTCAGGTGCTCCGGCGATCACGCCCCGGAAGGAGCCGATACCAAGGCAGACAACCATGACGCAGACTGCGATCAGAGCTGTAAATAAAACCCGGATAAACGAAACATGTGCTCTTTTTTCCAGCATGGAAGTACGGGAGATCAGAGCATTCCGCTTCTTGGAAGTGGATCTTTTTCCGTAGTTCATAATATTCCTCCTTTATAATCCGTTTTATTATAACAAATATGAGATGCCAAATAAAGCCTTAAAAAAAATTTCACAATTCATGATATCTTATACATTGTGCAATGAAGATAATTATTATACAATAAAGAAAACTCTGCCTGAAACAGAGGGTTGGATATAGATAACGGAGGCGTAAACCATGCTGGAACATTATAAAACCATATACGAAGGCGGCGAAGGCGAACTTGTGGAAAAAAAATCCCGTTTCATCGCAACCGTCCGTCCTGTGGAAACAGAAGAAGAGGCCCTTGCCTTTATCGAAGAAATGAAAAAAAAATACTGGGATGCACGTCATAACTGCTATGTATATTCCGTAGGGATGAACCGGGAAGCCACCCGCTGCAGTGATGACGGAGAACCATCCGGAACAGCCGGAAGGCCTATGCTGGATGTGCTTCTGGGAGCCGGGATCTATAATGCGGCCATTGTGGTGACCAGATATTTTGGAGGTGTCCTTCTTGGGACAGGAGGGCTTGTGCGGGCATATTCCGGTGCAGTCCAGGCAGGACTGGCGGCAAGTACCGTCATTGAGAAGCATCATGGGATCTCTCTTCAGGTGACGACGGATTATACAGGGATCGGAAAGATCCAGTATATCGCAGGAGAAAGAAGTTTGCCGATCCTGGATTCCGAATATACCGACAAGGTTGTCCTGAAGCTTCTTGTGCCGGATGATCAGGTCGAAGAGGTGAAGAAGGCGATCACAGAAGGAACAAATGGAAGAGCCGGACTTGAGAAGGATGCAGAACTGTATTTTGCGAAAGTAAACGGAGAAGTGAAGACCTTCGAAAAGTAAAAGAAAAGAGAATGTCAGTATAAAAATACCCCGGGAAGAGGGCAGATGATCTGCGTTACAGTCTGCTCTTCGCGGGGCTTTTTTATTTCAGAAAATTATTCCTGTCAGCATTTCTCCGGTTCCGGATAATCCACACCAAAGGTATCAACAGTCATGGAGCTGATCTTCTGCTCGTCAAGAGGACGGTCACTGTAGTCCGTGTCTGTCTCTGCGATAGCATTTACAACATCCATGCCCTCAATGATCTGACCGAATGCAGCATAGCTTCCGTCAAGATGCGGAGCAGCCTTGTGCATGATAAAGAACTGGCTTCCGGCAGAGTTCGGATTCATGGCTCTTGCCATGGAGAGAACACCTGGTGTATGCTTCAGGTCGTTTTTGAAACGGTTCTGGGAGAACTCACCCTTGATGCTGTATCCCGGGCCACCCATACCGGTTCCGTCCGGGCATCCGCCCTGGATCATAAAGCCGTTGATGACACGGTGGAAGATCAGGCCGTCATAAAAGCCTTTTTTTACAAGGCTGATGAAGTTATTTACTGTGTTCGGGGCAACTTCCGGATATAATTCTGCTTTCATTACATCGCCATTATCCATTGTGATGGTAACG
>ERZ773169.1085-NODE-1085-length-26414-cov-3.146705_pt1 | contig 26414 bp, 21 predicted proteins | sample MGYA00580536_ERZ773169 | MGnify/ENA primary metagenome ERZ773169 (study PRJEB29015, sample SAMEA2737814) | human gut metagenome | biome: human gut; feature: human-associated habitat; material: faeces | place: China | collected 2012 ... | reverse complement strand
TCTGATTTTTGCTTATCCCATTCTTTCCATTGGCGAATTGTTTCTAAGCTATCATTTTTGGCAACAAGATCTGTATATTTGGCACCCATAGACAATAAATCATTAATTGCAGTTTGTTGTTCCTGCTCATTCATTGAGTCAACACCGTATACAGGAATATTTATAAGTGCTAATGCTAAGTCGACATTTTTATATATAGAATAAGAAAGTGCTTGAACAGCAGTAAGTGCAGCTTGAGCTTTATTGATACTCATGTTATAAACTGCATTCATTAACTCTTCACCAATATCTTTACTCAATATAGAATGCATCTTATTGAGAATTGTCATCATATCGTATTCCTCGGAAAAATCCTCAGATATATTTATTAAATCAGACCAGTCCTTTTTCTTTGAGCCTATTTGTTGATTTAGAATTTTCTCTATATAATAAGAAGCTTCATCGCTATCGTCGGTATCATATAAAATTTTGTAAATGGAAACGAGATCATCCTCAGATATTTTCTGAGTTTTTTTACCCTCAATATTTTGCAACCAAAATTTAGAATGACCACTTTTCTCTGATAATTCATAAGATGACAGTCCGCGTTCTTTTCGGATTTCTATAATATTTTCTCGTAATCTATCTGTGATTGCAATTTTATTGCTCGCCATCAATTTCACCTCGACTATTGGAATAGAGTAATTGTACAGTAATTACTTGAAAAAGTCAAATGAGTATAAAAAATACTAAAATACTCAAAAAAATACTTGACACGTAAGAGATGTGGTGGTAATATCTAAAATATCAAAACGATACAGAACAGAAAAGGAGATCACATATGAGAACACGAAGTAGACCAAATAGAAAAAGGGAGATCAAAGCGTTTACCAGACACTAAGACTCCCTTACTGCTGAAACGAGTTACCAGCTCGCTTCCTATGTACTGGTACAGGCTCACGAAGAACCTATACTTTTCTTTGACGGTTTAAGTATAGCATCGAATCACCGAAGATGCAAGAATTCTTTCGTGGCAAGTCTGCCGAAATTTCCAATTACAATTGAAGACTGCAGCTTTAATGTGACACCTGCTGCCACTCTTATTTGTGTACCTTGAAAATTGAACACAGAGGGAATTGCGATGATAAACATTGCAAGAGCATTATTTTTTTACCTTTAGCATCAGAATTTATAATACCTAACTCGATGATGGGAGGAGGTGAAATACACTTGAACTATGATTTGAACCGAATTAAGTATGTCATCATGAATATCATGCTTAAACATAAAGCCGTGGATCATATGCATTCTATGTCTTGTTATGAGATTAGCTCATACGAGGGGCAGAGCAAAGTTTCTACTATATATAAGCATATTCGAATTCTGGAATCTTATGGGCTAGTTAAGAAGGGCGCGAAAGTAGAGCGAGCATATGGCTACATATTGACAGAAGAAGGAATTAAAGTTTTACCGACGATTTCAAAGGAAGAGGAGTGATTTTTTTGGTAAAGAACAAATGTGGATTTGTGGGAGTCGGTGCTTATGGAGGCAATCAGGTGCGTCCTTTTTATAAGGAAAGTTATCCGTCACTATTCATCAATACAGCACTGACTGATTTGAACAGCTTGACTGATGTGGAAGAAAAGTACAAATATCATGTTCCGGGCAGTGAAGGATGTAATAAAGATAGAAAGAAATCAAAAGAACTATTCCGGCAGGAGATTGACAATATCATTAACGAGATAAAAGAAAAGATGCCTGGTATAGAATATCTGTTCATTGTAGCTTCGGCGGGTGGTGGATGTGGATCAGGAGTTTTGGCTGCACTAAAGCAAGTTGCGATGGAGGAAATGGACTTGAAGGGTTGCATTATCATCACAGTCCTCCCAGATACAAAGACAGAATCCATTAAAGCACTGATTAATAGTTATGAGACACTTGCTGAGATTGAGCAGTTAAATGAGTACGCAGGTGCAACGTTCATCTTGGATAACGATAAGAGTACTAACAAGATGCGAATCAATGAAATGTTCTTCTGTTATCTGGATTCCTTGCTTACAAGTGAAAATAGTTCTACATATGGAAATGTGGATGATGCAGAGATTGAACAGCTCCTTTCTACTACGGGAGCAGCTATCATCAGTAAGCTTGGTAAAGATAAGTCAGATACGCAGCATTTGATTAATACCTTCCATAATAATGTGTATGCGCCGATTGAAGATGATAAGGTCATCAAATATATTGGGCTGATTCAACCAGACAAGGGAAAGAACATTAGGATTGAAAGTATCTGTGCCGAAGTAGGAACACCATTGGACAGTTATCTGGGCTATGAAGCGGATTCAACCCTATGTGTACTAACAGGATTGTCACTTCCGTATACAAAGATGCAGGATATCAAAGCGCAGATAGATGCCAGCAAAGATACCATTAAACGAAATTTATCTGCGCAGAGTGGTAATCGAATGGAAAGTCTTGGATTCTTTGATGATATTCCGGTAAAAGAGAAGTCAAGAGAGAAAAAGAAGAGCAACAGGGATTTATTATTTTAGAGTTCAAGATGACATGAAGATATATTCATAAGAGTTAAGAAACAGTTGGAGAAATATACAGTAGAGATAAAAAGGAGATAACAACCATGATGAGAGAAGTAACAGTACAGGAATTTGTAAAGGCAGTGAAGGATGTGAACATTTATGACTTTGAGGTCATGCCCGGAATGAAGATTGATATGTCCAAGGCGCGAGTTGAGTATGATGCATCAGATAAAGAGCTGATCATTGTTGCCGGAAATCATGTAACAGATGGATTAGGTTCTATTCGGATCAGCGATGCACTGATTGAATCCATTGAGTTTGATGAGGAAGAACGGGTGTATGTTGTTACTCTGATTAATGGAACGGACTTCACAGTTTGGAATGTGGAAAATACAGATGCGTAATAGATGAGAAGATATGGATATTGTACTGGATGATGCAGTACATCACTAAAGAGGAGAAGTACTATGGATAAAAATAAATTAAACAAGTGTCTTGAGGTATATAAGAAAAACAATAGTTGTAGATTTGTGCGAGTTCCAGAAATGAGAAAATTTTTAATGGATGAATTTGGCTTTAAGATTCCAGTAAATACCAGAAAACCAAAACTCGAGCAGCTTTTTCTTGATAATTTGAATCCCGATTCTATTGAACGCTATATGCAGGTAGAGCGATTCGGGGTTATCAGCTCAGATATTCAAGAGATACTGGGAATCTCAAAATATAGGACTTCAAAGTTGATTAAAGCGGAGAAATTTGACGTGAAATATATATATGTCACGCATTCACCAGGATTTGAGCTACATATTCCACTCTATGATATTTCAAATGTTATCGCATATATGCAGGAGAAAAGATAATGAATGATAAATTTTACAAAATAGGCATTGTAACAGAAGATAATCTGATAGACCTTATAGATTATTTAAATGATGAAGTATGGCCCATTAAACAGTCATTGTATGGATTTTTTTCAGATGAATGTGCATTTAGTCTTTCTGGATCACCTGCATATGTGACAATGGCAAAATACAAAGACCAATATTGCGTTTATGTTACATGTGAGTTTTCAGAAGAGTATGATCCAGAAACACGGTATGATTTGTGTGACATATTTAATTCATATGAAGATGCAGATGAGTATTTCAATTCGTTAAAAAACAAAGGTTTAAAATCAGGTAAAGAACAAATGATAGAGTGTCAAAATAAAACTATTGAACCTAAAGCTATTTGGATTACTTGTAATAGTACGAAAATTGAATTTAAAGTGTTCTATTTGGGACGATTACTCATTGAACATATGAAATGCTTGGATTATGAAATCATTAATAATGCTATAAGAGAATTTGATGATTTTTGTGAAAAAAATGGAATAACTATAGATCGCATCACCAAAAAAAGACCTTGGAATTCTTATCAACGTTTCTATGTTATTGAATATACAAATCAAAATTATGAACAGCATACAGCAGAAATACATATTCCAAGTGCTTTGCAGAGGAATCAGAGAAGTGTAGTTAGTCTTATAAAAGAGAATGATATAGTGTAGCCAATAAGAAATAATTGAAAAATGAGGAACAGTTAATTATGACAGAACAGAAGAAATTGACAGGAAAATGCAAGTTTTTTGACCGCAAAAAGGGATGGGGATTCATTATCGGATCAGATGGAAAAGATATGTTTGTCCATCAGACAGACATTCTCATGGACAGATTCCGCACATTAGAAGAAGGGCAGACAGTAGAATATGAGTCGTCAACGCGCGATGATGGTAGAGTTCATGCTGTAAATGTGACCGTGATCGAGGATAAGAAGCCGGACACCGAACATGTGTGTGCAGTGGTGCTTACTCCTGACGGGATGAAACCTGTACTTTAAGAGCAAATGGCACATCGCTTCGGTGGTGTGCCAACTTATAGGAGTATTTCAGCGAAGAAAGGCACAAATGAGCGGAGATATACGATGAAGAAAAATACAAATCCAGTAAAACTAAGGGATGCTATCAGTAATAAGAAACTATCCGTGACATCAGTCAAGGTTTTTATAGACGATATCGCAAGGGAATATCCGCCGGATTAGTTCACAGAAGAACTTGAATTTCTATGCGAATCGGGCTACATGGCGAACATGATTGACTTCAAATTCGAGATCACAAGTGTAGGTGTGACTGTAGATATCGGGCGAATGTGTCCTTGTGACAGCTATATCGTGATTAAAATGAGCATTGCGGATTCTAAGGATCTACAAAAAATCAAGGAAATACTTGTGGATGAGCCGGAAGAATCGGATTAAACGGAGAATTAGTATATAAGAAGCACGGGTTCGATTCCCGTGTTGATGAAAGGGGAACAAGAATGACATCAGATAAGAGATTTTACATGATCCAATCGTTGAGCATGGCGAATTGGTTGTGCAGCCAAGGACACAAGATATTGAAGGTCGAGGACAGTACGAAAAATCCGGACTTCAAAGTCTTTTTATTTGAAGACACCGCTAAGTTGCATAAAACAATGGCTCTCTTTAAAAGGGAGGTGTAGCGTGTGGAATCAAATAGTAATCAGAAGGAACACAAATATTTTTCGGAACTCATTGGAGACTCCTACAAGGAATGGGAGAATACTAGGATTATCCTAGAGGGCGGAACAGGCACTGGAAAAACATATTTTATTATGAATATTCTCGGAGTGTATGCCCAAGAAACAGGTAAGTCAATTCTTTATCTTTGTAATAGATCAGGTTTGAAGAATCAGACATATGATGAAATTAAAAAATTAGGATTGAGAAATACAATATATGTCACCACATATCAATCATTACAAAGCAGAATAACACGAAACAAAGAAATAAAGAAATATGATTATGTAATAGTAGATGAAGCCCACTACTTTAAAGATGATGCTTTATTTAATGAGTATACAGATTTGGCACAGCAATTTATTGAATGTCAAACAGATAATGTAGTTGTATATATTAGTGCAACCTGTAAAGCGTACTTTTATAAAATGATAAAGGATGCAACTGTTTTGCAGAACCATTATTTTATAATTCCTAAATCATATGATTATGTTGAATCAGTTTGCTTTTATGAAAAGAAACAGCTAATCCCGAAAGTTGATTGTATTCTGGAAAATGAACAGGATAGTAAAATCATTATATTTTGCAACTCAATATCCAGAATGCTTGAGCTTTACAAAAAGTATGATGATGAAGCATCGTATCTTGCGTCCAAAAGTGCAAAGAAAGTGAGTTCAATATGTGACGAGACATGTATTTATGAGCATGATGACGGAAGAGTCACATTTGATAAAAGAATACTCGTTACAACAAAAGTTATTGATAATGGAGTAAACATCAAAGATATACAGGTAAAACATATTTTTTCGGAAATTTTAGATGTTGATTCTGCTATTCAAGCATTAGGAAGAAAAAGGAAAACGTCAGAGGATGATACCTGTACCTTCTATATAAAACAATATTCTGGACAAGCAATACAGGCGATGATTAATTCTAATGAATTTCAGGCGAATCCGGTATTGCTATATCAATCAGATTACAACAGGTTTGTCGAAGAATATGGAGCGAATAGAGAAAGAATTCGTAACAATAAGATATTTTATATGTCATTTGATAAACAAATGGATAAAAATAAATTATCTGTTAATAAGGCAAGACTGGAAAAATATCTTTTGGACATATCTACATTAAATGACATGAAAGAATTTGGATATCAAGAAATTATGTTAAAACTGCTCGGAGACGAACTTTCCAGTAAAAGTAAAATTCTTGAGTTGCAAGTAGAAGAAAAAGATGAATTCATAGAATATATGAAATCCATAGAAGGTAAATGGTTATATGCGGATGATCGTAAATACCTTACAAAAAGATTTGAAGCAATAGGTATTAAAATGAGAACACCAGGAATCAATGCGTTAAATGGTGCATTGCAAGATGCATATAAAGAGAAATATAAATGTAGATTTCGTAATAAGCAATTGGATGAGAATGGTGAACCCACTAAGAAAAACCTAGTGGATAAGAGAAGAAAGCTGGAAGATGGAAGTATTAACATGAATAGAAATAAAACATATTGGATTCTTGAATAGAATATTTTGGGGCAAGATTAGCACTTCACTATAATATCTAGTGGGATGCGATTCTTACCCCAAGAATTACAGTTCTGGCAAATCTGTTTTACTGTATGACAATTCCAGTCAGAGAATATAAATGGTGCTGCGCACCTTATTCCTTTCGGAATTTCCCATTAAAGTTAAAATGTATATTCATATTTATAAGAAATTAAAATTAATATTTATATTTATATCGCGGAACCTCAGTGGAGCGCATAGTCTTGCTAGCGGATCAGGTGCTAAATCAGTAAACAAAGAAATTAGATTCATAGAAATTGGAGAATAGATGTATGAAAGAATATAGTTGCAATAAGTGTGGATCAACAGATCTATTTATTAAAAAGTCAGGAAATAATGTAGGATTGTACTGTGGAGATTGCGGTTCATGGATTAAATGGGTAAGCAAGAAAGAGTTACTGTTAGTAGAACGATTTATTGAGAAAAATAAATAAAATTTATTCATAAATCAATGTATTTGTATCTCTGTTTTACTATACGCTCATATGCAGGTTGAGAATATAAAAGGCACTACGTGCCCGATTCCCGTTGGGAATTTCCAGTAAAGTAAAATGTATATATTAAGATGTGAAACGTAGCCTTAGCGGAGTGAACATCGCTTTTCTCATTAGTGGGACATTGATTGATAAATCAAGCTTGCGCATGCATTGATAGTGTGCTGTCTTGAGTGAAAGTAGAACAGGGATACCAGTAAAGAAAAACATACGTCTGTATATCGGCAAGAACAGAGATAAGAAATATAAATAAATTTATTATTTTTGCTTTTACAGGAAAATGAATATGATTTCATTTCATGAAAATGTGAATGCATATGAAATAGAATACCATGCGTATAGCATTCATTGAGTCTGAGGTATTATCTCATCATCGGTGATGACATGGAATATCATATTAAATTTTGATTTGCTGGAATTAATAAATTTATTCTATTTATATAGTGCAAATACAAAAGTTCTAAAATTGTAATTTGATGTGCAAAAAGTATGGATTTTCCAATACTTTTGTGGGGGAGCTCTTTAGAATAGGGGTGCTGAACGAGATTGTTTGGCTGATTCGTGGGTATGCATTTTTCTTGTTACTGGGAGATGCTAATGTCAATTTGAATGAATTGAGTAAGTACGAATATTCGTATTCTTTACCCATTATAAACAGTTATCTTTTCTATAAAGGAAATTAGAATTTATTCTTTATATATGAAAGGACAATTAAACATATGAAATTAGAATATATAAAAGAACTTACCATTGGATTTATGTATGAAATCATGGACGAAGATAAAGCCATGAAAAAGGAACAGCATGTACAAAAAACGAATTCATTCATAGAAATAATATATGCCATTCCGAAGCAAGACAGATTTGGTTATCTGGATGTCCTGAACAAAGAGCATGTTATAACAGATCAACAGTGTGCAGATGCAATACATGAAATCTGGACTATGCAGGAATGTTTCTATAAATGTGGAATGCCTAAATCGAAGATGATTAAATTAATGAAGATTGCAAATAAAAGTGCGGATTATCAGGAACAGCTCAATAGATTATCAGATGAGGACACGGTTGAAATATATCGCGGATCGAGAGTGAATAATTACAATGGAATGTCCTGGACGATTGATAAGAATATTGCTATCTGGTTTGCAAAGAGGTTTAGCGGTGGAAAAGGGACAGGCTTTGTATTTACTGGGACTATAAATAAGAAATATATTCTGGAAGTTTTTAATAATAGAAATGAAAAAGAAGTTGTGTGTGATTATCGAAAAATCAAGAACATCGTTTGTGAAGAGATTGCACTGGTAAATGATGAAGAAATTGCATATATGGATATGATGCTTTCGGAGAATTAATAAATATGGTCGGACGGACAGTCTGGTAAAGAGCGTGCAGAATATCAATGAACTTCTGTCTCTGCCATAACAAAAGAAAAGGATGTGTTGTGTATGACATTGAAGCAAGAGTTTATTGATATGCTACACCTGATTGTTGATCCGTTATTGGCGAAAAATGAAGACATGATATGTGATATAGAGGTGGATACTTGCAGATTTATATGCGCAAAATATGACGGAGAAGATGTCACGCATGGAGCTTCTTACCAGTGTGAGAAAGACATGGATGCATGTGCGGAATGTCCGTATTGTAAGAATGCGAAAGTAGATGTATCTTTTTCGAATTGTTGTGACATCATGAAGAATTATTGCTTTAGGGGGAAATCATCAATTGATGGTGTTGCTTCTATTAATAATAAAAAACAGCTTATGAAAGAGATTTCTGAATTAAAATTGGAAATTGAAGATACCAAAAATCGAAGAGCTGAATTTGGCAATAAGTACCGTCAGTGTTTAAAGTATGCAAGTCAGTTTATGGAAAAGGTAAAAGAAAAGTATGTCTTACTTTTTGAAGGAGTATCTACAGAGATTGTTCCGATTGTATTTCACGATGATTGTTTTTATGAGGGGAAGAATCCTGATTTTTCATGGATGGGGAGTTTGAATGTAATTAATGATAGCAAACAAAATATGATTAATATTTACTACTGCATGGAAGATGAAGAACGAACAAATCAAAGTATCCGACATGAACTGTTACATTATATGCTTTACCTTGCTGGATATAAGTACGAGGACGATACAGCTATATTCCATCATCTTTGTGATGAGTACGATGCACATGCGTATAAAGAAATGTCGGAAGAAGAGGAAAAGTTATATAATCATTTGGAAAATGCTCTCATGGGTTATGAAAAGGCAAAACAAATCACACATATTAAAGAGCTGGATTTTGTGGCAACGATAAATTCTATGTTGCTTTATATTGGGATGAAGGAAAATTGTGAGGATGTGCCTGATCTATACAGAAAGGTATATGAATCAGGAAAAGAGGCTATAGAGACTGGCGAGCAATTGAAAGATATTGATGTGGAGCGTTTTTTAGAGGAAATGAGAGAGAAAAATGAATTTGCTTTATCAGCCTAAAGTTGAAATGCCAATAAACATTGGACAATTTCATAAAAAAAGCCAATGAAACTAAGATTTCAAAGGCGAAAAACAATATTTTTAATTAATCATTCATTGTTGGTGTCGTCCCCCTAGTGTAAAAGATGTTTTTTTTAATAGAGTTAACAGGTAACTGGTAATCCAACGAATAAAATCACGTATAAAATCGCGAATTATTGGAATTAAAACATCGTTTACGAAATTTGTATGCATGAAGACACCTCATAATATTCAATTTTGTTTAACCATACCACGAACCAGTAGAAAAGTAAAGGATAGGTGATATTATGGAAGTAAATTCTGTAATTAGAATTAAAAGTATAGAAGCGAATCGAGTGTATCAGGTCAATAATGGATATACATACACAGACGGCAAGGGCAAAATTCGCGACTGCAAGTTGACATTTGGAGAGGCAGTTATCAATGATGGTATCTTTTTGCAGTACATGATGAAACATGGAATGAAAGTGAAACAAGGCAGCAGTCAGGACTTCATTGTACTAAAGTTCAAATTCAATGTTCAGGCAGATGATGAGCATGAAGATGAAGTTTCTGCTTCTGAATTGCGAAAAATGTACTATGAGAACGGATGCGAGATCACATACAACACCTATGACAAAAAGACGGGTGGGTGATTTCTGCTAAAACTATTAAATATAGAATGCTGTACAGGACTCCAGGAAAGGCAAAAGAAGGGAGCTGTGTCTTCATAAATGAAAAGCTTCTACATATAGCGCGAAAATATCTGACAATGAATCTATATAAGAAGATGCCAAACGAAGGTGCAAAGATTGTTGAGATGTCCGCGTACAGCACTCTGATCACCGCATCTGCCGCCGATTATATTCACATTCCTTTAGACAATATTCTGATTGTAGAGGACAAAAAAGTAGCAACGGAGCTTCCTGCATTAGCAGTCAAGGTCGATGATGAAAAGCACTGTTTTGTACAGGAATATGACAAATATCCGATTGAGAATACTTTGTGGGATGGAATGGGATTGGTTGATGAGTCAATATTCCCTGATAATATGGAAGGTTTCATTTACTGTCGTAGTCATTTCTTTAAATCTTGCCTGTTTCGTGGCAACATTCAACAATATTTTAAAGATTTTTACAAAACTGAATATGAGAATGCGACCGTCAAGGACATGTTTGGTAACATTATGAAGATATCTGATATAAAGGTAATTGTCACAGACAACTCTATCAAATGGTTAAAGTTCAAGGACTTGATGGGTGACACTCCGAAAAAAGCATACGAGTATTATAAGAAGTTTATGCTTAAGGATGGTGAACAATTTGCAATCGTGAAGAGCGCGCACAAAAGTAAGTATGGCAATCTACAGCGCAGTTCATACCAGATCAACAATAGCTTGCCGACAACTGATCCAGAAGTCTTGAGAAGAATCGCGCAGACCAGTATTGATTATTATGATGAAATGATAAAGGATACAGACGCATTTATTGACCATTTGCGGATGAATACTTCGTGCTATAGTATAGATAGGATTCTGGTTGCTTTATATGAACGAAATTCGGATATTCAATATACAGAGTTATTTAAAGAGAAGAAGAGCGATATTCTTTGTAAATTCAAAAGAAAAAGATTAATGATGGGTAAGCTACTACAGAAGGGGGATAACCTTACAATTTGTGGTAATCCTATAAGCTTATTAATGTTGGTTACAGGGCAGGACTACTTGCAAGAGGGATGTTTCACAAGCAGGAGGGACGGTATTGAATGCTACACGACAAGATTTGATGATGGTGAATGTCTGGCAGGATTCAGAAGCCCTCATAATTCACCGAATAACATTGTGCATCTGATTAATAAATACAGTGAGCCAATACAGAAGTATTTTCCTAAATTGGGTGATAATGTAATCATCATTAATGGTATCGGGACAGATGTACAGGCAAGATTGAACGGGCAGGATTTAGATAGTGATAGCTGTTTTGTGACAAATCAACCAGATATTGTTGAGTTGGCGAAGAAAGCGTATATGGAATACCATACGATTGTAAACGAGATTCCTTTAAAAGGATCAAGTGTGTATCGCAAAGATATGGAATCCTATGCTTTAATGGATAATAAGATTTCTGCCGGACAGGATGACGTAGGCAGCAGTAGTAATGTGGCACAGTTGGCTCTAAGTTATTATTATGACCTCATATATCACACGGGAGAGCAAAATAAAGAACTGAGAGATGTATTTGTTATATGCTCTGTACTTGCCCAGGTGGCGATTGATGCCAGCAAGAGAAGCCACGATGTATCTGTGGGTGATGAGCTGAGACGATTAAAGAGAGTAGCTCAAGACATCAATTCAGATAATAATGAATCATGTGGACGAACAGAAAAAGTAAAGTATCCAGTATTCTATGCAGAGATTCAATGCGAGAAACAGAAGAAAAAAGTTGAAAGATTAAAGCGTCAAAATCAATTAAATAAAGAAGCTGCGGAGCTGGCTGGTGAGGAGTACAAGGAAGAATTGTTAAGCGTAATGGATAAAAGTAAGAGGGCAAAATACAAGTGTCCGATGGAGCTGCTTTCTGGTTATGTTGATTATGGTGTGCTTGATTCGCGAGTGAATAAAGATTACCAACGGAAAACAATTCCCCTCAGAGATGTATTTAAGTTTCCGACAGTAGATATGAAGAAAACAAAAAATTACGGAATAATTCTAAAAAAAGCAAAGGCTTTTGATTCGAGAATGAATAAGTTGGATGCTAATGAAAAGAATTACCCAGAGACAGCATCATTCATATTCGAAGATTTTCTTACAAAGATTCAGCATTTGCAAATAGATCGGTCTCTTATGAGATTCCTGATTAGTGCAGCATTCAATAGTGAATCACATATGCAGAATCGCCTCTTAGAAATGTTATATGCGTACAATAATGCACTATTTTTATCGTACTTTTTTAGCAAAAATGACGAAAATGACCCCGCCAAACATGCTTAAAACACTGGATTTTCCTATGTTTTTCAATATTTCCCTATGAGAGGAAGAGAACGGATCGTAGGCTTAGTATTCTTCCTCCAATTGTTACCGTGGAAAGCTACCCTTTCCCAAAGCAGCTACGGTTTGATCCAAAACAGATCGTGGCTGTTTCGCTGATATTATCGGTAGCAATACCGTTCTAATATAATTACATGCCCCCAATCTACATGATCAGTTTAGATATGTACCGGAAGCAATTGAGTTTCTGGTATATATTTAAACAAAATTTTACACTGTAAAAAATTAAATGAAATTTTAATCAAAATAAAGGAGTGATCGAATGACACATGAAGAGTTAAGAAAGTTATACAATGAGCGGCTTGTACGAGAAAAACAGGTTTATATCGCAAAAGTCACGCATATTAATCAGAACTATTTATCACAGTTCAGAAAAGGTAAAATAGAACTATTTCCACGATATTTCGCAAGTTTAAAAGCTTATCTTACAAATGAAAATTCTTAAATTCTATGGCAATTCTTCCAACAAAAAATTCCATAAAAATAAAATTACAGGAGAATGAGAATGAGATTATTTGATGTTGTTGACCATCTGCAAGATGGTTATTATCTTACCATTAAAGATGAAAAAGAAAATATCTATGGTGGTAGGGTTTGTACAGTCCGTTATGTTAGCGATAAATTAAAGAAAAAAGGATATTATGAAATCATCTTATTGACGGGAGACAGATATTATTCTTATACCACGGAGAATAATTACGAAGTCATAGCATTGAAAGATACAGAAGACAATGATTTATTTACTGATTTGTACGAAAAGCATTATTGCTTAGACGGCGATATTGTCGATAAAATCAAAGAAATTATAACATCGTGGGATGATTATGACGGCACTGGAAAGACAGACATGATTATTTTACTCAGACATTATCTCGGTATAAGTAAGAACGTAATTAAATTAATTACATTTTTGCATAATCTGTACCCGGGACGGGATCAGTTTGAGGAAAAAACACAGGATGAAACAGAGTTCATGATAGAGACTATCAAGAATGTCACACAAGAAAGTGATGAATCAGTTAGGTTTTCATTAAATAACATTTTTGCCAGAATAGCACAAGTCAGAAGTGGCGAAATTGAAAATGACAAAGATTTGGAAGACATGGAGAAAGTTCTTGATATTGTTGGAATCTCTATGTGTGGAGATGATGGACAGTACAAAGAAGCGAAACAAATAATTGCCGAAATCGCGGTTAGATGGAAATATTTTAAAAATAGCGCAAAGAAAATAATTGCAATTACAATGGCCGGAAGTTATGACTTTGATAAATTCATCGTCTTAATGGATAATTGGAATAAATAAAGGAAGTGAAAAATGTCAGATTTTATAGCACGGGTCGTGGCGGAGCTTGATACGCAAGAAGCGCAAGCACAGCTACAATCCTTTTTAAATGAAAAAAATAAATTGAAAATCGACGTGGAATTAAATCAGGATTCTGCGCAAAAACTTAGTTCTAGTCTTGAAAAAGGTATCAAACAGACCAAAATCGACACATCTTCTATATCTAAGCAGTTGGCAGATTCTTTTAATATCACAGATAAATCCACTATTAATCAGATTAAATCACAATTAAATTCAATGATGTCCAGCCTGAGTAAAGCATGGGACGGTAATAAGTTTGATGTCAAGAATGCAGGATTTGCGGATTTTGCCGCAGGAATGCAGCCTTTACAGAAGACATTATCTGAGAATGCAAAGCTTGTGCAGAGTGCAACTGGAATCTATGATGATTTCTTCAATTACTTTAAGGACAAGAAGATATACGTATCAGATACCCTGAAAAAAGCAATGGGTGAAGATAATTACAAAGAACTGCTGCAAAATAACATCGGTCAGATCGTCCGAGATGCAAAGAAAGGTATTCCTATAGATTCCATCTGGGAAGAGATGAGCAGTAAGTTTCCGCAGCATTTTGCAGAGAATATCACAACACAGGCAGATCAGATTGCACATGCATTTAATCTGATGAAACAGGCAAGAGCGGACATGACACAGGTCATCACTGCACAGGACATGGATACACAGACACGTGCGAATGTTGATGAATTTGCATGGAAACAGACAACTGCTGCCTCTGACATGGTTATGCAGAGCTTGCAGAAAAACATCCAGTCTGCACAGGAAGATGCAAAAACAACGATTGACCTTGATGTGAACGTGAATGCAGACAAAATTACTTCGGATATAAAAGAAGCAATTCAGAATGCCGGAAGCAACGCAGGGGATGCGATGAATGTCGACTTAAAAGTCAATGATGAACAGCTCACATCTAATCTACGCGAAGCTATTTCTAAGATCGCAATGGGTGATGAGCCTCTAAAAGTAGATTTACAGGTAAATGAGGAATCTTTGCAGTCTGACCTTAATCTTGCATTGACAGACCTTGACCTTCCGGTACACTTCAAGATCGATGCGGATGCTCTTGCAGCAGAACTACAGGCGGCAGTTAATAAGATCACAGATGTAAAAATTGATTTGCATGTCAATACAGATACCATTAAGACAGATGTTAATAATGCGGTTAATGATGGTGGTGTAGATACTTCTCGGTACACTCAACTTCAACAGTTGCTGGGGAACATTAATAGGGCAGGAGCAACAGGACAGTCCACATTCCAGAAGTGGGGTGGAAGCCTGAAGGAAGCATTCAACACCTATAGCATGGCTAATATGCTTCAGGACGGAGTTTACAAGGTTGTAGATGCTGGAAAACAGGGGATTGAAACTGTTAAGAGCTTCAATGACATCAAAACTGACCTTGCAATGGCTACTGGTGAGAATAAGACTTATATTAATGACCTGATGCAAAGTTATAATGCATTGGGACAGGAGCTAGGAAGTATCACTTCTGATGTGGCTCAGTCTGCAGACAGTTGGCTGAGACAGGGCAGAACTATGTCTGAAACTAATCAGCTCATCAAGGATTCTATGGTTTTATCCAAAGACGCGCAGATGAGTTCTGGTGATGCATCTAAGGTCTTAACTTCTACATTAAATGGTTTTCAGATGGAGGCTGATGAGGCAAGTCACGTCAATGATGTGCTCACAAGTTTAGATCTCAAGAGCGCTAGTTCGGCTCAGGATATCGGTGAAGGACTAGCAAAAGTAGCGTCAATGAGTAAAAACGTGGGACTTAGTATGGAGAAGGCATCTGCTATAGTTGCTACGTCAATTGATACTACACAATCAAGTGGAGATGAGACTGGTAATGCCCTTAAAGGTATTCTATCAAGGTTAAATAATATTAAGGCAGGTAAATTTGTTGATTCCGAAACAGGAGAAGCTTTAAATGATACTGAAAAAGTGTTAAATGAAGTAGGCATCTCGATGCGAGATGTGAATGGACAATTCAAAGATTCCGAATCAATATTGGATACTGTAGCTGATAAATGGAATACATTTGATAGTAATACACAGAAAGCTGTTGCAACAGCAATGGCAGGTTCACACAGAATAAATACGTTGTATGCGGCATTTGAAAACTGGGATAAAGTTCAGATGCTCACGGAGACTGCCTACAATTCAGAAGGAACTGCACAACAGAAATTTGAGAATAATTATCTTACTTCTCTGGAAGCAAAAACAAATGCACTGAAAGCAAGCCTTGAAAAGGTTGCTACTTCAGTTGTTTCGGACAACATGTACGCAGGATTTCTTGATGGAGCGAAAGCTGTAGCTGACTTTACGGCACAAACTGATCTGTTGAAAGCATCTCTTGTTGGACTTGGTGCAGCAGGTGGAGTTTATGCGTTTGGATGGATTCAGAATCTGATTCAGGGATTCAGTGATCTTGGAAAAGCCATGGACATTCTGAAAGCAGGAAATCTGACAGATGCAGGATTCGATAGCTTATTGAATCTTACAAAGGGATTGTCTGAATCTCAAGCAAAATTACTGGCATCCAGTACAGCATTATCCGAAGCACAAAGAGTATTACTTTTAATGAATACAGGAATGTCCGAAGCGGAAGCACAGGCAGCAGTCGCAGCGATGGGATTATCCGCAGCAAACGGAACGGCAGCAGCATCCACAGTCACATTATCCGGTGCATTGTCTGGATTGTGGGCGACGCTTATGGCAAATCCACTGATCCTTGTTGCAGCAGGAGTTACCGCAGCGATAGCAGCAATTTCTTCCTATAATAATTCTGTCAAAGAAGCAGTCTCATCTGCGAGAGAATCCGGTAATGCTTGGGAGGAAAACAATACTTCTATAGAGGACAATATCAGCAGGATTCAGGAGTTGCGAACGGAGTTAGAATCCGGTACACTGACGGAACAGGAAGCAGCAGACGCAAAGAGTGAATTGTTATCCATACAGGAATCTCTGACTGATTCTTATGGTGACCAAGTACAGGGTATTGACCTTATCAATGGAAGCCTGGAACAGCAGATTAAGCTTCTTGATAAGGTTTCACAGAAGGAATCTGAGAACTTCTTAAATGAAAACAAGAAGGGCATCGACAAAGCTACGAAAGAGATGGAGAAGAACCGGCATAACTATCTCGGACATTTCTACGATAATGGTTCTGATGAATCAGAAGCATTAAAGGCATCTATACAAAAGCTTCAGAAGTCTTACGGTGATGAAGTAATCAAGTTGGAGAAGGGTTCTGACGGCATCACCATGAACGTTGCGATTGATGCGGATGTGACCACTGCGAAAGATGCACTCAATGATTTTATGACCGAAGTTTCGGATATCGAGAAACAGTACGGAGAATCGGATACACTGGAACTGTTATCAGATAATGCAGCAGCAGGACTCACAGATGCAAATCATATTCTTGAAGAATACCAGAGTCTGTACGAACAGGCTCAAAAAGCAGAACTAAAATCAGATAATACTATATTCAGTGCAGATGGGAAAGAGCAGACTGCTGCCAAGTGGTTATCAGATTATGCAAAAGCCGTACAGGAATATAATGATGCTGTTGCGGATGGTGATGATACCAAGATAAAAGAAGCTGCCATATCTTTTAATACGTTAGATTCCACCATGCAGGAACTTTCTAAGGGCAGTATGTCTGAGTATGCAGATCAAGTGCAGGAAGTACGGGATCAGTTGAATGAGACGGCAATCGCAAATGATAAGTTCACGAAAGCAGTCAAGGGCAGTGATTCTTCCGATTTTGGAAAGACAGTCTCTGATAGTGTCAATGTGTTAAAAGAACTGAATCTGACTGATACCGATTTTAAGTATGCTTTTGAGACAGAAGGTATCCAAGAGGGAGAAGATGCAGTTAACTCTCTGGTAGATGCAGCTGTCCAGTGTGGAGTGATATCTGATACGTCAAGTGAACAGGTAGGAAATCTTGTTAATATGCTCGTACAGTTGGGAGTTATTTCTTCCAGTACAGGAGCCGGGCTTGATACAGCTACGGATTCTGCATCCGGTCTTGCAACACAGATCGAGAACGTAAATACAGCTTTATCCGGGATAGAGAAAGCCAATTCTTTATTGAATTCCCAGAGTACCGGACAGTCCATATCCATAGATGATTTTAATTCTGACGAATTAGCTGATTACACATCAGCACTGGAATACAACAACGGTGCATTGCAGCTGAATGCAGAGAAGGTCAGAGAGCTTCAGAAAGCAAAGGCAGAAGAAGCAATCCAGACAAATGATAATCAGAAGTTGGAAAAGCAGAATCAGTATATGGAGAACATTGCTCAGATCGAGCAGCTTCAGGAAGAACTGAGAGGTTTTGCAGATGCAAAGAGTGATAATGCTCAGAGCATTCAGGACAATATAGATGCACTCTTGTCTGAGAATGACAGTATTGTGAATCAGTGTAATCAGCTTGATCTGTTATCTGCATCTTTACGGGAAGCAACAGGAGCATACCAGAATTGGCTTGACAAACAGAATGCTTCAGAGTCCGGTGATATGTTTGATGATGCTATGGGTGCATTACATCATATCGAAGATACCACACAGAATACAGATTCTGAATATTACGGAAGAACGGGAAGAGAAGATTATAAGGCAGCAGTTGATTTTATTGTACCGGATACGATAGATCATGAAGACGAATCAGCTGTTTCTTCCTATATTGACAGTATTGAACATTATTTCAATCACGATTCTGATGGTAATAGAACAGGACTTGACGTAGCCGAGTTTTGCGCCAAAGCTACAAAAGCAGGTCTTATGGAACTGGATGAAGCAAGCGGCGAGTATAAAGTCGCTGGTCAGAAAACCATGCAGGATTTCGCGGATGGACTGAATCTGTCAATGCCATTTCTACAGTCAATTTTCGGTGAGATGCAAGAATTTTCAGGAGTTTTCGACTGGCAAGACGAAGCAATTAAAACCATGGGTGATCTCGGTATGGCAGCAGGTGAAGCTAAATCTCGTATAGAAGAAGCTTCTGGTGATACCGGAATGAACATCCAGATAGATGTTTCCGATATTGAGAACACTGAGGACAAAATCTCTACACTTGATAGCACGATTCAGCAGATGCAGGATTATAAAGGTACGGTTGACGTTGATTCCTCTCAGGTTGATGATGCGAATGCAGTCATTCAGTATTGCGTGGCGCAAAAGCAACAGCTTACAGAACCAGCGGTCATGTCTGTAGACACATCGCAGGTTGATGGTGAGATCGGAAATGCATTATCTCTGCTGCAACAGTTCCAACAGGCTCAGAATAATGTAGAGCTTCAGGCAGCAGTCGGGGCAGATACTTCAGAAGCGCAAGGTCAGGTTGACAGTCTTGTGAGTGAGATTCAAGGATTGAGTCCCGAAATACAGGCGAAGCTGAACATTGATGCTACTTTCGCAGATACCATTACTGCATCTTTACAGGGTTTGACACCTGAAGTCATGGTGAAAGCAGGTATTGATTCTTCTTTAGTAGATGCCTACAAACCAGATGATAAGGATGCAACTGTTAAATATGGTACAGATACATCAAAACCAGATAGCTATAAGCCTGATGATAAAAATGCGACTGTAACTTATGGAGTAGATCATAGTCTTGTTGATGCCTATAATCCCTCGAATTTGTCAAGGGAAGTTGTTTATACCATCAAGACTCATGGAACACCACCTTCGGGTGCAAAATCAAGTGGTGCGAATAGCGTAAATGGAACTGCGAATGTAAATGGTACAGCTCATTATAATCATATTACGGGACGCGCTTATGCAGATGGAAACTGGTCAACGAAGACTGGCGGAACAACGCTTGTGGGCGAACTGGGACGAGAAATTGTGGTTGATCCTAGTACAGGAAAATGGCATACAGTCGGTGATAATGGTGCAGAATTTACTAATATTCCTGCCGGAGCTATCGTGTTTAACCATAAGCAGTCAGAAGCTTTGCTTGAGCGTGGATTTGTTGCTGGTAGAGGAAAAGCTATGGCAGGTGGTTCTGCTATGGTCACAGGTGGAATCTCGGTTAAACAGGCGAATATTGCATCTGGAAAAACAACTTATAGCGGTTCAAAATCTTCCGGCAATTCTGCGAATGTATCAAATACCAATGCCACGAAAGCCAATACTAATGCCACAAAAGATAATACAAAATCTACGAAGAAATCCACTTCTGTTTTTGATTATGTTGCGCGAAAACTTACCTATTTTGCCAACAAAACCAAAGAGATTGCGGATAAAATTAATGATTATGTATCTTCTGCATTCAAGGCATTCCAGTTACAAAAACAGATTTCTGCAATAGGCAACGAGATTACAGTTAACAGCAAAGGTGCAAACACATATCTCAAGAAAGCGAATTCGGTCAAGCTCAACGCGAAAGTGAAAAAGGACATCCGCGAGGGAAAATATGCCATCACAGATTATAATACTGAATCTAGTAGTGACGGCAAGAAAACACAGTATGAAAAGATTCAAGAATACGCAAAATACTACGATGAGTATGTAAAATGCACACAGGCGGTACAAGACCTGAAAAATCAGCAACTTGAGCTTTTCGAGCAGTGGGCGAACATGCCGACAGAAGCTGCGGAGAAGAAAATTGAGAAGTTAAAAGCCGGATTTAACGGACTGACAGCGATTCAGGCGCGACTGAAAACGGCAAGCCTTGGTGGTTCTGCTCAAACATACCTGAATAAAGAAATGAAATCCTCTCTGGCTACTGCGACAAATAACCGCAATAGTGCGAAAGCTACTTTAAATAATGCGACAAACAGATTATCTTCTGCAAACAGGGCATATGATACTGCGAAGAGAAATGAATCACATGTTATTGAAAATGCAGATAAAAGCAAAAAGAAAGCAGAAAAAGCGGGTGATAAATTGCTCAGCAATAAATCTGTATCACTGACTGATTCTGAAAAGAAAAAGGTTGCTTCCGGCAAGACCATCAGCACAAAAGGGCTTTCCGGCAAAAAGAAAACTGCGGTCAAGAAATATAACACTGCCGTAAAGAAAAGTAATGCCGCGAAGAAGAAAGCAAGTAAAGCGAAAAGCAATACGAAAAAGGCAAGTAACAGCATATCCAGTGCTAGAAGCGCGGTTACTTCTGCCCGTTCTGCTTACCAGTCCGCAAATGATCTGTACCAGTCTTATGCTACCCAGTATGATACTGCGTCTAAATATCTTAATTCAGGTGACACTCTGGGTTATCAGAACTATCTGACAGACATGGAATTCCAGAACACAAAGGAGCAGAATAAAGCGAATCAGAAAGCTTATGCACAGGCAAAGAAGAATACACAAGACACATTAGCACGACAGACAAGTGCAAAAAGTGCTGTTGATAAGGCTCCATCCGCGAATGCAAAAGCGAAATCAACGGGTAAATCACTTGTTTCTAAATATAAAGGCAAACTGAAACAATCTCAGATTAATGCTTTGAACTCTGGTAAAAAGGTCAACATCAAAGGAACTTCCGGCGCACTGAAAAAGAAACTGGAAGCGTATAATAAAGCACTGGCTAATTCTGCTAATGCCCTGAAACAGGCGCGCGCCCAATATGACCAGATTTCTACAGAAGTAGATATTGCGCGGAATGCGGAAGCACAGGCAGCCGCTAATGCCGCTGAATCTCAGGCAGAAACCGCACAGGCGGCAATCGAAGCTGAGAAAACGAAATTCGAGAACGTGTCTAATTACTATGACAAGCGTATGGATTACGAGAAAGCTTTAGCCGAAAAAGCTGAGAAAGATCGTGATCGTAATGAAGCTCATGGTGACTATACAGCATCAGGCGATTATGATAAAGAAATCTCAAATGAGGAAAAACAGCGTGATCTTGCACAGCAAAAAGTTGATGCTTTAAAGAAGCAACTTGCGGATGCAATGTCTAGCGGTGTTGTCAAGCAAGGCACCGAAGAATGGCTTGAGATGTCTACCACAATTACCGAAGCTGAAAACTCCGTAGCCGATTTGAATACGACTATCGAGAACACCAAACAGAAACAGCTTACTACGAAGTATGAAGAAATGTTTGACCGCGCGATAGCTAAAGCGGAACAGCTCATTTCGAAAATCGACACTATTAATGACCTCTTAACCGAGGAAATGATGTACGATTATGATACTGGTCAGCTTACGGATATGGGCGCACTCTCTCTTACTCTAAACGCACAGAGCATGAATGACAGTCTTGATAACTTACAGCAATACGTCAATAAGCGTCATCAAATCATAAAGGACTTCGCTAATGGAGACAAAGATCTCTCTAAATATGGCGAAAAGACCTATGACGAGCTGATGTCCGAAAACGATTCCAATATTCAAAATGCCCTCAAGAATGCAAATTCATATAAACAGCAGATTCTGTCCATCGTGAAAACGCAGTCACAGAAGGAACAGGACGCGTTGTTCAAGGTAATTGACGCACGGAAAGAGGCATTGAAAAAGAAACGTGATTATTATGAGTATGATAAAAAGATAAAATCTAGCACAAAAGAGATCAATCTTCTGCAACAGCAGATAGATGCATTGGACGATGTGGGGGATGCGGAGACTCGTGCGCAGAAAGCAAGACTTGAAGCGCAATTAAAGGACGCGCAGGATGACCTTGATGATACCGTGCGCGATCACGTCTACGATTTGCAGGTAGACGGACTCGATGACCTTGAAGACCAGCTCAAAGAGGATTTCGAGAAATGGTCAAATGAGCTTAGCGGCAATCTGGATAAGATGTCTCAGGCTATCAACGATGCTATCAATAACTCTGGTGCTTCTGCTGCCGACGCTATGAATACTCTGGCAGAGGTCTTGAAGCAGTTTAATATTACTCCTGATCAGTTGGGAATTAGTGCTTCTAATCTGAGCGCGGGTAATATTAAGAAATATGACAAAGGGACAAAACACATAGGACATAATAGCGTTGTTATGACAAACGAAAACGGTCGCGAAATTATTGTTACTGATAAAGGCTGGTTGACGGATGTTCATACGGGCGACGAGATAATTTCTACAGCTGATACGGCGGCTCTGGGTGAGGTTGCTGAAAAATATAGGAACAATGAATTGCTTCCTAATATTAGGATTCCAGAAATCAAGAGTGATGGGGACAGAAATGTTGTATATAATTATACAAATAATAGTCCTGTCACTATTCAAGGTGATTTGGTGCGTGATACATTACCGGATCTGAAAACAATTCTGAAAGAATCCAGTAAATACACGCAAAATGAGATGCGTAAAAATCTCAGGAGGACATAATGATAAACGAAGGTGGATTTTCCACCTTCGTTAGCTTAAGATGTATCTATTTGAAATCCATATCTTCTAATATAGTGTTGAGACGTGAAAGATTCTTTATGCCATGATGGTTATTGAAGGAATCCCATAATAAACCATATACTTTATATATCCAATTTTTCGGTATAGATTCCCCTAATATTTGTGGTACATAAGAATATATACAGGATGTAACAGGTGTAGGTTGTTTTGTTAGTTTATCCCATACAAATAGTTTTGCTAGTAGTACAAAAACAGTTCTTATTTCTATAGGAGTATTGTTTGAATTATAACTTAAAGTGTTAACGAACGTGTTCAAACTGTCAGTATAAGACGAATAGAAAAATGATATAAAATTCTTGGAATTATGTTTATCATCAAGATAGAAATATGCACGCAATTCATCTAAATATTGCGCATGAAATTCGGTATATAGTGTAAATGCGAAACCTAATTTGTCGGTGATATAATGCCCTGGAATACCATTATGATAAATTTCAAAATATTCAGTAAAATCATACGCATGTACCATTTCATGAATTAATACCTTGATTAAATCATATTTATTAAGATTGTCTTGTAATATAATGACTAATTTCGGACATTCATCATTGGTTACACTTGTGGCACCTTGAGCGTCAGAAGTGTTTTCAGAACAATATTTATAGACATCATTTTCTATTGCATTTGAAAACCATATTTGCTCAACAGAAAAATTATTGATAGTATATATGTTTTTATTAAAATAATCATATACATCATTAACAACATCAGGATGTTTTGATTTGACAATCATGACTTTTATCCTCCTACTTTCTATTGTAAATATATAGAAGCATAATGTCAATTGAGGAAAATTACTATCTCAGAAGATGTTTAAATGAAAACAGTATCATGGGAGTCGGGTTCTCCGGCTCCTATCTAAAAAATCTAAAATCTAAATTCTAAAAAATCCCAATAAAAAATGAAATAAATGGAGTGATTCTTATAGACAAGCTAAATGATACAGACCTATTGAAATATATTAAAGACAATGCTATTCTTGACTTACCATATTTGCAAGAACAGATGGAGATGAAGAAAAGAGAAGAATTGTTAAGTCACCATCAAGGCAAGATTACACAGGGAAAGGATGGTAAGTGGAGAACATACGTTAAGGATAGCAACCGAAAAAGTGGATACAGATTAATTAAGAAATCCACTAAAGAAAAATTAGACGATACTTTAGTAGAATATTACAAAATAGAAGAAGAAAAAGCTGAGGCAGAAAAAATAGTAACACTTGAAATGATGTATTGGCGGTGGCGCGAAGTACAAGATCATATGGTGGTTGATAATACAGTTTATAAGTATACTACCGATTATAACAGGTTCTTCAAGGATAAAGCATTTATGAAAAATCCAATAGAAGAAATTACAGTGGATATGTTAAAGCTGTTTTTCCATGATATGATAAAAGATAATAGTTTGAGCAAGGGATCTTTTAAAAAGGCATATGGATATATTGATAACACATTCCAGAAAGCATTTCGAGAAAAGGTAATTCTTGAAAATCCAATGGTATATCTTTTGAGAAAACAATTTTATGGATATTGTGAAGAAATTGATAAACCATTATCGAAACAAGTGTATACGGATGAAGAAGTTGAGTTAATTACACAATGGCTACATCAACAGTATAAAAAGATACCCTCTTACATACCGCATTATGCTGTAGAGCTTGCGAGTTTAACAGGAATGCGTGTGGGTGAAATCGTAGCTTTAAAATGGGAAGATATTCATAATGAAAAAGGGTATTTTACCATACAGAGATCAGAAAAGTACAATCGAAAGACAAAAGAATATTTTATTGACAAAACGAAGAATAAAAAGGTAAGAAATTTTCCGCTAGATGAAAAAATAACGACATTATTTACAAGGGTAAAAAAAGCTGAGTTTGCAAAGGGTTATTTAGGTGAGTGGATTTTTGCAAACGAAGAAGGCAGGATTCATGCACCGGTTGTTTCATCTTGCATTAAAAATAAATGCAAACAATTAAGAATTCCAGATAGAGGAATTCATGCATTTAGAAAAACATTCAATTCCAATATGAGATGTGCCGGTGTATCAGAAGTAGTAGCAGCTTCATTACTGGGACATTCCCCGGATGTGAATAAGAATTATTACACATTTGATACGACATCATTAGAGGATAAAGCTAAAATTGTGGCAGATGCACATGCTCATTTTGGATAAAACTATTACCTTTTATATTACCTTTTTGAAATGATGTGTGGAAAAGCCAGTAAAATCAATACGTTGTGGAACCGTTTGATGCCCGTGAGGTCGCAGGTTCAAATCCTGTTGCCCCGATTGAGGATATGGATGACAGAAACACCGAAATACAGTGATGTATATCGGTGTTTTTTATGCGAAAAATCAGTTCTGAAAGATTGAATTTATATAGAGTATATATTAAAATGTAACGTATAGAAGGAGTGAGAAAAGATATGGGTAAAAAGAATCTGAATATTACAATGTGTGCAATGGTATTTGCTATTATATTAGTGATTATATCCGGACAAACAGCTGTGTATGCTGATAGTACAGAAGGACGGCCGGAAGTGGCCGAAACTACGGTAGCAACTGTTACCAGAACAGTCAAAAAAGGACTGGTCAGGGAGAAAGACGGCTACCACTATTACATAAAAGGCAAAACCATAAAGAACAAATGGAAAAAGATCAAAGGCAGGTATTACTGGTTTAAGTCAGATGGTGTTGCAGCACGAAACGGTGCCTGCAAAGTGAAAGGAACATATTATGTGTTTGATTCGCTGGCACGCAAGCTTACTCCAGGGAAGACGAAAGCTGTCAGAATACAGAACAGAACATATCTCGTTGACAAAAAAGGCAAGGCAGTAAAAGGATGGAAGAAGCTTGGAAATAAGGTATATTATGCATCCAAAACAGGAAAATGTGCGGTGAATCAGACTGTAGATGGCATTCGGCTAAATAAAAACGGTTATGCTACATCCACGAAAGCTCTTTGCAAGGCAGCTGCCAGGAGATTTATTTCACTGCATACCACGTC
>ERZ773169.1083-NODE-1083-length-26451-cov-7.937150_pt1 | contig 26451 bp, 17 predicted proteins | sample MGYA00580536_ERZ773169 | MGnify/ENA primary metagenome ERZ773169 (study PRJEB29015, sample SAMEA2737814) | human gut metagenome | biome: human gut; feature: human-associated habitat; material: faeces | place: China | collected 2012 ... | reverse complement strand
CAAAAAGGGCATTGTCAATTTTACCTGCATCAGCATGGTCATCACCGCTGTTATGATCGTGTTCTTCCTTGTCATTGACCCCAAACAGATCGGTGTCATGGGCAGCCCCGCCATGATTATTTATGTCATTCTGTCTCTGCTGCAGAACGGCTCCAATATGTGCATCACCACCTCCAACACCTCGTACATGGCCGATGCCATTGACTTTGAGCTCGACCGCAGTGGGCGTTATATTCCCGCCGTTGTCTCCGGCACCTACAGCCTGGTCGATAAACTCATCACCTCTTTTGCCGCCGTGATTGCCACCGGTGCTGTTGCGCTGCTGGGCTACACCGCCACGATGCCCCAGCCCACGGATCCTTGCACCCCCGCTATCTTCTGGATGGGTATGGTTCTCAAGTTTGGTCTGCCTATCATCGGCTGGATCATTACGCTGATTGCCATGCGCAGCTGCCCGCTGACCAAGGAGGAGATGGTCAACGTCCAGAAGCGCATTGCCGAGAAGAAGGCTGCCGCACAGTCTGAATTCTATAAAGAACAGCTTCAGTAAGCCCATCCCACAACAGCCGAAAGGGTTTGCAGCCCTTTCGGCTGTTTGAAGTTAAATCCACACATAAGGAGTCATGTTATGAGCAAGACAATTCTTTTGAACCAGAACTGGATTTTTTCCAAAGAAGGACACGACGAACCCGTCACCCTGCCCCACACCTGGAACGCCATCGACGGGCAGGACGGCGGCAACGACTACTACCGCGGCACCTGCAGCTACACCACCGTGCTGCCTGACATCTCCCTGCCGGAAAACGGACGTGCCGTTTTGCAGTTTGACGCCGTTGCCATGACCGCCGAGGTCTACCTGAACGAGCAAAAGCTTGCTGAGCATAAGGGCGGCTATTCTGCATTTTGCGTGGACATTACCGATGCGCTGCGCAACGGCAGTAACCTGCTGCGCGTAACTGTGGACAACAGCGACAACGACACCGTTTACCCGCAAAAAGCCGATTTCACCTTCTACGGCGGCATTTACCGCGATGTAACGCTGCATGTTGTGCCCGCTGCTCATTTTGCCCTTGCTGAAAACGGCGCGGTGCCCGTCAAGGTCACGCCGATTGTCACGGACCTCGACGCCCGCCGCTGTGAAGTGACGGTGGAGGCCGCTGTGGTGGGTGCCGAAAGTGTCACCTTCACACTGGATGGCCAGCAGACGAGCGTTGCCGTCAAGGACGGCACCGCCAGAGCCGTGTTCACGCTGGAGCATGCCCGCCTGTGGGACGGTCTTGATGACCCGTATCTCTACACCGTGACTGCGCGGCTGGTCAATGGCGAGACCGAGACCGCCCGCTTCGGCTGCCGCAAGTTTGAAATTGACCCGCAGAAGGGCTTTATCCTGAACGGGCGCCCCTATCCCCTGCGCGGTGTTTCCCGCCATCAGGACCGCAAGGGCGCGGGTGTGGCCATCACCAAAGAGATGATGGAGGAGGATATGGCGCTGATCCTTGAAATGGGCACCAACACCATCCGCCTTGCCCACTACCAGCACGCGCAGGCGTTCTATGATCTGTGCGACGAAAAGGGTGTCGTGATTTGGGCGGAAATCCCCTACATCACGATGCACATGCACAACGGGCGCGCCAACACGCTGACCCAGATGGAAGAGCTCATCGTCCAGAACTACAACCACCCCTGCATTGCTGTTTGGGGACTGTCCAACGAAATTACCGCTGCGTCGGCTGTCAATGAGGAGCTGCTGGAAAACCACCGCGCCTTGAACGAACTGGCGCACCGCCTTGACCCGACCCGTCCGACCACGATGGCGAACGTCTTTATGCTGGAAATCACCAGCCCGATTCTGGAAATTCCCGATGTGAACAGCTACAACCTGTATTTTGGCTGGTACTTGGGCGAGCTTGACCAGAACGACGACTTTTTTGATACCTATCACGCCAAATACCCGGACCGCTGCATCGGATTTTCGGAGTACGGCGCGGACGCCAACCCCGCCTACCAGAGCGCCCACCCCGAAAAGGGCGACTATACCGAAACCTACCAGTGCGTCTATCACGAGCACATGGCAAAAATGATTGCTGACCGCCCGTGGCTGTGGGCGACCCATGTCTGGAATATGTTCGACTTTGCCGCCGACGGGCGCGACGAGGGCGGCAAAAACGGCGAGAACCAGAAGGGCCTTGTCACCTTTGACCGCAAAATCAAGAAGGACGCCTTCTACCTGTACAAGGCCTACTGGAGCAAGCAGCCCTTTGTACACACCTGCGGCAGCCGCTATGTGGACCGCACCGAGGATGTGACCGAAGTCCGGGTCTACTCCAACCTGCCGGAGGTTTCGCTGTACAAGGACGGACACCTGGTCGAAACGAAAAAAGGCGACAAAGTGTTTGTTTTCAATGTGCCCATCACCGGCAAGCACAGCATTGAGGCCCGCGCGGGGGCGTATTCCAGCGTGATTCTGGTCAACAAGGCTGCCGAGCCGAACCCCGCCTATGCCATGTCCAACCGTCAGGTCGTGAACAACTGGTTTGACGGCGAGCTGGACGAAACCTGCTGGAGCGTCAAGGACAATATGGCAGCTGCCATGGCGGACGCCAAGGTCGGACCCGTTTTGAAAGCCATCACCGACAAGGCGGCTGCCGCCCGCGGCGATGTCGCCGCCGCCGTCAAGGACAACCCCGCACTGGTTGCCATGATGGAGCGCGCCATGCAGCGCATGACCGTGGAGAGTATGCTCAAGCAGGCAGGCACGGACGCCGAGAGCATCAAGCAGCTGAACCGCGTTTTGCAGGGCATCAAAAAGGATGTGTGATTTTATGGAAACCTACTGCAACCCCTTGGATTTGGGCTACCGTTACCAGCACATGAAGGAGGGTGAGCGCATCGCCGGTTTCCGCGAGGGCGCTGACCCGACACTAGTGTACTTCAAGGGCAAATATTACCTGTTTGTGTCGATGTCGGCCGGGTTCTGGCACTCGGACGATCTGCTGCACTGGGATTTCCATGCCGACCCCGATTTGCTGATTTACGACTACGCACCCGATGTGCGTCAGGTCGGCGAGTATCTCTATTTTTCTGCCAGCCGCAAGGGCCGCAACTGCCCGATTCTGCGCACGGCGGACCCGCTGTCCGAGCCGTTTACCGAGGTCAGCGCCCCGTTCGCCTTTTGGGACCCCGATATGTTTTGCGATGATGACGGGCGCGTGTATTTCTACTGGGGCTGCTCCAACACCTCGCCCATCTGGGGTGTGGAGCTTGACCCCGAAACCATGACGCCCATCGGGGAAAAGAAAGAACTGATTTTCGGGCGCGAAGAAGAATTGGGCTATGAGCGCCCCGGCAACAACGGCATTGTAGATAAAGAGAGCAGCGTACTTTACAAATCCATGAAACCGTTCTATAACGAGGCGACCGGCAAGCTGGAGCTGCCGCCCCAGATGGCGCAGATTCCGGGGCTGAACGCCGAAGTGCTGACCGCCATGTTCAACGCCGTCGGCAAGCCCTATATCGAGGGTGCATTTATGACAAAGCACGACGGTACGTATTATCTGCAATACGCCTGCCCCGGCACCCAGTACAACACCTACGCCGACGGCGTGTACACATCCAAGTCCCCGCTGGGACCGTTCACGCTGCAGGCGTCCAACCCGTTTTCCGCCAAGCCGGGCGGGTTTATGACAGGTGCCGGACACGGCAGCACCATTGCCGACAAGTACGGCAACTACTGGCACGCGTCCACGATGCGCATTTCGGTCAACCACGACTTTGAGCGCCGAGTGGGTCTGTTCCCTGCCGGGTTTGATGCGGACGGCGTGCTGTACTGCAACCAGAATTTTGCCGACTACCCGCATGAGATTCCGGCAGGCAAATTTGACGCCGCCAGCCAGCAGCCCAAGTGGATGCTGCTCAGCTACCGCAAGACCGTGACGGCATCCTCCACCGCCGAGGGCAGCGACCCTGCCAACGCCGTGGACGAGGATTGCCGCCGCTGGTGGAGCGCGGGCAGCGACCAGCCCGGCGAATGGCTGTGCGTGGATTTGGGCAGAGACTGCGATGTGCGGGCAGTTCAGGTCAATATGGCGGACGAAGCGCTGGCGGTGGACTTCCCTGCTGACAGCTACGGCGATGACCGCAAGACCCGCCACATCGAAACCCGCCCGCAGATTTCGCATTACACCGTGGAAACCAGCTTGGACGGCAAGGTGTGGACCCTGCGCGAGGATGTCGCCCGCGAATGCTCCAACGGCTACTATGAGTATGCCGACGGCATCCGTGCGCGGTATATCCGCGTGACGGGCGGCGAGTTGCCCTACGGGCAGGCTTTGCGCATTAGCGGGCTGCGTGTGTTCGGCAACGGCGAGGGTGACCGCCCCGCCCAAGCCAACGCCAAAGCCGTGCGTGTGGACGCGCTGGACGGCAAAATCAGCTGGCAGCATATCGAGAACGCCCAAGGCTGCAACGTACGCTACGGCATTGCACCGGATAAACTGTACCAGAGCTGGCTTGTCTATGATGCCGATGAGGTCACGCTTTCCACGCTGATGGCCGGGCAGGACTATTATGTCTGCGTGGACAGCTTCAACGAAAACGGCATCACAACGGGTGAAATCATCAAGATGGAGGGCTGAACCATGCCCACAAAAGCAGTACAGCAGTTTATGCTGGGTACCGTTTTAGGCAACGAAAACGAGGCGCGCCAGACACTGGCTGCCATGAAGGCCGCAGGCTATGACGGCATTGAGCTGTGCGGGTTTATGATCCACCCCATCGGCTTTATGGTGCGGCTGCTAACCAAGGCGGCGGGCATGCCCGTGGGCAAGGGCGGCAACCTCGACTGGCACGCTTTGGTCAAAGAAACGGGGCTGCAAGTCGTCAGCCTGCACACCGATTTGGGCAGTCTGGAACGCGACGCCAAGGCCGTGGCCGACGAAGCCAAGAGCTTTGGCACGAAGTATGTTGTCATCACGGGTATGTATCGCTTTGACTACGGCGATGAAGCCGCGATGCACGACCTTGCCGCACGGTTGAACAAGGCGGGCGCGGCACTGAAGGCCGAGGGCGTGGAGCTGCTCTACCACAACCACAACTGCGAGCTGCGCCATGTGAACGCCGAAAAGCGTGCCTACGACATTTTGCTGGAGGAAACCGACCCGCAGTACGTCAATTTTGAGTTTGACAGCTATTGGTTCACCGAGGGCGGCGCGAATGCCCTTGCGTGGATGCAGCGTCTTGGCACCCGCATGAAGCTGTGGCATATCAACGACCGCGGCACCCGCATTTCGGGCAGCGCCGTAACGCCGATTTTGAAAACCGACAGCATGGAGCTGGGTACCGGCAATATGGACCTCGACAGCCTGATGGCGCAGGCGCTTTCTGTCGGCGTGGATGCCGTGATTTTGGAAAGCCACCGCAACTGGGTGGATAACTCCCCCATCAAGAGTTTGCAGGTCAGCGCCGAATATTTGAAAAAGCATACTTAAACCGCAATCCCCTGCCCGAAAGGACAGGGGATTTATTTTACCTGCGTTGAAATTTGGTTTTTTATGTGATATACTTAGGGCAGGAAATCGGAATTTGATAAGGATGTGTGATTCTATGGGTAAAGCAATTCTGGCAGCAATCGTTACATTGATTGTTGGTTATTTAGGTATGGTTGTAGGACTTGAATTTCTAGGTAATTGGGTTGAGTTTGGATTGCTCATTGCTATTGCAGTAATGGGTGCATTTATCATCTACTTCAATGACAAAAAGAAGTAAATCAATTCCAGTCTATCAAAAACAGCGCCTGCCCTGCCGTAGAATTTACGGCAGGGCAGGCGCTTTCCTATTATACTGTTTATACTGTGTGCTTTCCGGGGGCAAGGGTAAACTTACGCCCATCGGGCAGGGTGACATCGGCGGTCAGGTTGGCGGGGATCTCAAACTCATAGGTTACCGCACCGCCGTCATAACGCCAGCCGCTTACGATGCGCCCAGCCGGGGAATCGTAGGCAGCCTTGGCGCTGCCCAGCGATTTATCCGGCGTTGGGGCAATCGTCAGTGTGCCGTCCGCGTACCGGATGCCGCACACACCGCCGAACAGCCAGCCGCAAATTGCGCCGTAGCTGTAATGGTTTAAGGATTCGTGGGGCTTGCCGTTTTCGTCAATGCCCGTCCATGTCTCCCATACGGTAGTCGCACCCTTGCCGACTTCATACAGCCAGCCGGGGGCGTCTGGCTGCAAAAGCAGCTTGTAGGCAGTATCCGTATAGCCGTATTTTGCCAGCACATCACACAAAAACGGCGTAGACAAAAAGCCCGTGTTCAGGTGGCAGCCGTTCTCGATGACCATTTGGTTCAGCGTTGCGGCAGCCGCTTTGCTTTCGTCCTCACCCAGCAGGGCAAAGGCAATGGCGCGGACATACTCGCACTGACGGTCAGACTTGATTACGCCGTTCTCGGTAAACGCCGCGCGGTAGGCTTTTACCGCGTTGGCGGCGGTGCCGCGGTAGTTGGCGGCATCGTCCGCCTTGCCCAGTGCTTCCGCTACTTCTGCCAGCAAGCGCCCGGAGTAGGCCAGATACGCCGTGCCAACGCTCTTGCGCGGGTTCATCATCGCCTGCATGGGGGTGATGCCCGGCTCGCACCATTCGCCGTAATCCATGCCGTTTAAAACGGTGAACTTGGCGTAATCGCCGCCCTGCTGCTCATCGGTTGTCTGCTGCGCGCGCCCCAGCAAAAAGCCGTACCAGCGCTGCATCATCTCGTAGTTGTCCGCCAGAATTTTGCGGTCACCCGTGCGTTTGTACAGGGCATACGGCACCAGAATCGCCGCATCGCCCCACCCTGCCGACATGCAGAGCATCGGGGTCATATAGCCGGGGCGGGCGTTCGGCGGGGCAATGTTCGCCATGCGCCCGTCCGGGTACTGGTTCAGGCGGCACTCCGCCAGCCATTTTTCCGCCACGGGGTAGCAGTCCATCAGGGTCAGGCCGGTTTCAATAAACACGCCCATATCCCCTGTCCAGCCGGCGCGTTCGCGGGTCGGGCAGTCGGTGGGGATATCGCAGAAGTTGCCCTTCTGGCTCCAAATGCTGTTCTTGACAAGCCGGTTCACCGCGTCATTTCCGCAGGTAAATTTGCCTGTCACCGCCATATCGGAGTAGACGGCATGGGCCGTAAACACGGCATCGGTCAAATCGGCGTCAGTTTCGACCTTGGCGTAGCGGAAGCCCATGATCGTAAAGTGGGGCTTGAAGTGGTTTTTCCCCTCTTTGCAGACAAGCTCCAGCATCTGGGCGGTGCCGCCCTCCTTGTGGCGGGCACGGTCCTGGAAGTTTTCCTGGGTAAAGTTGCCGTTTTCGTCCAGCGCTTCGCCGCAGGTCAGCTTGACCTTTTGCCCGGCGCGGGCAGTCAGCGCCATCTCCACATAGCCGGCGATATTCTGCCCAAAGTCCAGCACGGTCTCGCCGTTGGGCGTTTGCAGCAGCTTGCCGGGGAAGGTTTCGTGTTCCAGAATCGGCACGGTATTCATACCGGTGATGAGCAGATCATCGCGGTAGGTGCGCACACCGTGCCAGCCCGTCAGTTCGCCTTCGAGCCGCGCATCGTAGACCTCGCCCTGCTGCATATCGTTCTGACGAATAGGCCCGCATTGCGTTGCCTGCATCGTGTCATCGGAAACGCAGACCGGTTTGCCGTCCACCTCCAGCTGAAACAGCACGCCCAGCGTATCACCGAACAAGTCGCGGTCACCGTCCACACCGCCTGTGCTGCGGTGCCAGCCGTCACCAAGGGCAACCAGCAGCTCGTTTTCACCGTCACGCAAATATTGCGTTACATCGTATGTTTGCGCCGCAAGGTGCTTGTTGCCGGTAAAGCTGCCGGGGGCTAAAACCATATCCCCGACACGCACACCGTTCAGCCATACCGCATACAGCCCCTTGGCGGTAATGTACAGCCGCGCTTCGCCCTTGGCTGCAGTAAAGGTTTTGCGCAGGTACGATGCCGGACGATGGGGCTTGTACGGCTCGGCTGCGCCCTTGCCTGCGGCTTCTTTTTCCGCCTGCTTGCGCTCCCAGTTGGGGCGGGCAAAGGCGTTGATGGCATCATCCCCGGGGATGTCGATTTCTTCCGTTTCGGGGTCTACCCATTCACCCTGCCAGTCGCTTTGCGCCAAGCCCGTTTCAAAGTGCGCCTCACTCCACGCGCCGGGGGTGTCGTTTTCGTCCCACAGGCGCACGCGCCAGCACCCACGCACGCGGGAGCCGCCCACAGTCGGGGCATCGGCGTGCACGGCGGCGCTCTGCACCTTGCCGCTGTGCCAAACAGTCTCGCCGTTCGCGGTCAGTTCAATTTCATAGGCAGTCTGGCGCACGCCGTCAACGCACTGCCAAGACAAGAACAGCGGCCCGGCATCCATGCCAAGGGGCGCGGTAAGATGATTCGTTTTCAGGTTTATTGCTCGCATCGCTGGGTACTCCTTTTCAATCTTCTCCCTATATTATAATGGAAATTTCCCGGCGGGCGAACTCAGAAATTACGGATAAGGGATAAAAATTTGAAAAGCATCGAATAATACATAAATTTTTATTCCATTTCCGGATTTGATGCCCCCACTGTGCACCACCGGCGGGGATTTTTTATTGACATTTTTGGTCTATCGTAGTAGACTATAGGCAGAGATAGGTCTATTGCAATAAACCAAAAGGAGCTTTCCCTATGCTGAACCATGAACCGCTTCGCCTTGCTGACGGCGAATACCGCTTTGCCTGCCTTGTGTGGGACAACGAGCCGCTGCCCAGCGGGCAGTTGGTCGCGCTGGCCGCCGAGGGGCTGGGCTGGAAAAAAAGCACGACCTACACCGTTTTAAAAAAGCTCTGTGAGCGCGGCGTGCTGCAAAACGCCGATGGCCGCGTGACGAGCCTTATTAAAAAGGAGGACGTCCAGCAGGCCGAGAGCGCCGCAGTGGTGGACAAGACCTTTGACGGCAGTCTGCCGCGGTTCGTGGCCGCGTTTTTGAACTCAAAGCCTATCAGCGACGCCGAGGCCGCCGAGATCCGCGCACTGCTCGACGCCGCCCGCTATAAGGAGGAATAGCCATGCGCAGTATCGTTCTTGCCTTTTTGCTGTTGAGCGCCCGCGGCGGTGTGGCCGCGCTGGCGGCGTGGCTGGTCTGCAGGGCCCTGCGCCGCGCGCATGCGCCCAGTCGGCTCCTGTGCTGGCTGTGGCTGGCCGTAGGGCTGCGGTTTGTGCTGCCGTGGGGCATCCCGCTGAAGCTGCCCCGCCCGGAGAGCGCCCCGCTGGCCGCTGCCGCCGACACCGTGCAGGAGCTGGGCGAGCTGCCGCTGCTGCCCCCTGCCCCCGCCGCAGCCGCAGCTGCGGCCCCGCTGCCTTGGTACGCCCGGCTGACGCCGTGGCACGCGCTGGCGGCGGTCTGGCTGGTCGGTGTGCTGGTGCTGGCTGTGCGCGGGGCCGTCGGCTACCTGAAATTAAAGCGCTGTGTGGCGCTGGCCTGCAAAACGCCCGACGGCTGCTACAGCGGGGCGTGCGTGCCCACGCCGTTCACACTGGGCTTTGTGCGCCCGCGCGTCTACCTGCCGGACAGCCTGCAAGGCCCGGCGCGGCAGGCTGTGCTGCTGCATGAGCAGACCCACATCCGCCGCCGCGACCCGCTGGTGAAGCCGCTGTTTTATGCCGTCGTCTGCCTGCACTGGTTCAATCCGCTGGCGTGGCTGGCCTTGCGCGCCTTTGAGCATGACATGGAGGCCGCCTGCGACGAGGCAGCCGTGCAGGGCTGCACACTGGCCGAGCGCAGCACCTACTGTGAGAGCCTGCTGCATTTTGCCATGCTGGGACGCCCCATCCGAACACCCGGAAGTCTTGCCTTCGGGCAGGGCAGCGTGAAGGAGCGCATTGTGCACCTGCTGCACTACCGCCGTCTGGGTGCGGGGGCGCTGGCGCTCTGCGCCGTGGCCGTGGGCGTCAGCGTGACAGCCTGCATGGTGCGCCCGCAGGTGGAAGCGTCCCACGCCGCGCCGGAGCCGCCCGCCGCTACTGCCGAGACTGCAGAGCCGACACCGACACCTGCGCCCACGGAGACGCCCGCAGCCATGCCCGCCGCGACGCTGCCGACGTTAAGTGACGCCGCCAACAGTCCGCGGTTCGCCTGCCCGGTCAAGTACAAATATATTTCCCGCTTTGCCACCGAGAACAGCCACCGGGGCGACGACCTGTGCGCTGCCGAGGGCACCGAGATTTACGCCGCCGCGGACGGTGTTGTGCTGGCCGCGCAGGAGCATTACAGCTGGGGCAATTTTGTGGAGATCGACCACGGTACCGACGCCGACGGTCTGCGCTGGGGCACGCTGTACGCCCACATGAAGTCCTGCGCCGTTGTGCCCGGGCAGACCGTGACCGCCGGTCAGGTCATCGGGTACGTGGGTTCCACCGGGTACACCACCGGCAACGCCTGCCATTTTGAGATGCATGTCAACGGCACGCTGGTGGAACCGCGGTATTTTACCGCCTACCGGGGCAGCGATGCCGCCGAGCTGACGCAGGAAAAGGCAGACGAAATTCTGGCCGAGGCCGTGCGCCGCGCTGCTTCCGACCAGACGACTGCCGTTGATGGAGCTGCCGCCCTTTCCGGCGTGGATCTCTTTACCCTGCCGGTCGCGCCCCCGCCGCAGGTCAGCGGCTATGCCCCCGAAAACGGCCACCCCGGCATTGACTTTGCCGCTGAGGAGGGCGCGGAGGTTTACGCCGTTGCCGGTGGTATCGTGACCGCCGCCGACTACGATGTTGAAAAGGGCAACTATGTCGTCCTTGACCACGGCGGCGGGCTGGAAACGGAGTATCAGCACATGAAGTCGCTGCTCGTCTCTGCCGGGCAGTCCGTGGTTCAATGCCAGGTCTTGGGATATGTGGGCAGCACCGGCAATTCCACCGGACCGCACCTGCACTTTGAGGCACGGCAGGACGGCGCGCCCGCAGACCTGACCGGGACTGCCCTATTAGCGGAGTAACAAGATGAAATACAGGCACTTCCCCGCCGCTGCTCTGGCGGCGGGGCTGCTTTTTTGTACCTTTTTTTCGGGCCTGACCGCTTACGCGGATGATAAAAAGAGCGAATTAACGCAAAAGCAGACCGAGACGCGGCAGGAGTACGAAGCCGCACAGTCGGCCCTGGAAGAATTGCAAAACGAACAGACGCAGACCGAGAGCGAGGTTGCCGCCCTGACCGGGCAGACCGCCGAGCTGGCCGGGCAAATTACCGCCGTGACCGACGCCGTGCAAAATGCGCAGACCGTTTTGGACGAGTGGCAGGCCGCGGCGGACGCCGCCCGCGCCGCACTGGACGCCAAGCAGACCGAGTACGACGCGCGGCTGGCCGTCTGCCGTGAGCAGCTGCGCGCGATGCAGCGGCTGGACGGCGGCGGAGCCGTCTGGCTGCTGGCGCAGGCCAAAAGCCTGTACCAGCTGCTGACGTTCGACGCGGTTTTGCAGCAGATGAGTGCGCGGAACAGCACGGTTCTGGCCGAGCTGGACGCCGAGGCCGCCGCACTGGAGCAGGCCCGCGCCGCGGCGGACGAGGCTGCCCGGCAGGCCGCCGATGCCAAGGCGGCACTTGAGCAGCAGCAGGCGGCGCTGGCCGACACGCAGACCGCGCTGGAGGCCGCACTGCTCGACGCGAACAGCACGCTGACCGCCCAGCAGGCCGCGGCCCAGGCACAGGCCGCCGTGACCGACGCCGCGAAAAAGGCGTATGAGGACGCCACCGCCGCACTGGACGCCTATGTGCGGGAGCAGAGCCGACGCTACACAACGGCGGACCTGCACCTGACTAGCCTTGACTTCCGCTGCCCGCTGGACAGCTACGGGCGCATCACGACGCAGTTTGCCGAGCCGGACCCCTGGGGCATCCCCCACCGCGGCACCGATTTTGCCGCGCCGGGCGGCACGCCCATCTATGCGATTGCGGACGGTGTCGTCAGCGCCGCGCGGACGATGAACAGCTACGGAAACTGCGTGCAGGTCAGCCACGGCACCGCGGACGACGGCCACCGGTACGACAGCCTGTACGCCCACATGAGCAGCATCGCCGTGGCACAGGGGGCCGCCGTGCAGAAGGGCGACCTGCTCGGGTATGTGGGCAACACCGGCAATGTCTACGGCGCGGGCGGCGGGTATCATCTGCACCTGGAGCTGCGCGTGGACGGCAGCAGAGTGGACCCGCTGGGGTTTGTGCCGACGCATTAAATGCCGCGTAGGGGCCGGGCATGCCCGGCCCCTACGGGAAAGCTAAAAGGAACGTGTATTGCTTTGACCTTCGGAGATTTTCTATACTACACAGGCTTCCATGTGGAATACACCGCGGTGCGCGTTGGACGCGGGCTGGCGGCGCTGGCACACGGCGCAGCGCGGGCGTTGCTTACACTGCTGGCTGTGGTGCTGCGGCCCGCAGTGCGGGCGGCGGACAGCTTTAAAGCAGCGCTCACCCATCCGCGGCAGCTGGCGGGGTACGCCGTGCCGCTGCTGGCCGCCGGGGTGCTGGCATGGTTCGTGCGCACCGCGCTGGCGCGGCCCTTTGTGCTGCGGGTCGAGGTCGGCGGGCAGGTCGTGGGCTATGTCACAGACGAGCAGGCGTTCGACGCAGCCCGCGCCGACGTACAGGCCCGCCTGACCGGCGTGGCCGGCTGGAACGTCCAACCCGCGTACACCCTTGTCATGGCCGACGCCGACACCCGCCCCATGACCGAGCGCGAGACCGCAGATGCCATCCTGCGCGCCGCAGGCGGCGAGATCACCGAGGGCACCGCCGTCTATCTGGACGGTGCGCTGCGGTTCGTCACCGACGAGGGCGACCACCTGCGGCAGTTTTTGTACGCTGTGCGTGCACCGTGGCAGACCGACGGTGTGCAGACCGACTTTGTCCACGCCCTGCGGCTGGTGGACGGCATCTACCCTGCCGCGGCCATCACACCGTACCGCGACCTGACCGCCGCACTGCGGGCGGACGACCTTTTGCAGGTCAAGGCCGTGCGGTACGAGACCGTGACCCGGGAGCTGCCGTTTGAGACCCAGACCATCGAGGACGCGGGGCTGGATTTTGGCAAAACCGAGACCGTACAGGCCGGGCAGAACGGCAGCGAGCTTGTCACCAGCGAGATCACAACTGTGGCGGGCGAGGTCGTCAGCACCCGCGTAGTGGATGTGCAGCTTGTGCAGGCCGCCGTGCCGGAGGTCATCCACCGCGGCACGCGGCTGAAAAGCGGCATGATCGGCAGGCTGGGCACAGGCAGCTTTCTCTGGCCGGTGCCGGGGTATTCGGGCATCAGCCGGTGGGCCAGTCTGCCCTATGGACACCGCGGCGTGGACATCACGGCCCCCTACGGCACACCGATCTATGCCGCCGACGCGGGCACGGTCATTGCCGCCCAGTGGCACAACCACCCCACCATGAGCTGGGGCTACTATGTGGAGATCGACCACGGCAACGGGTACAAAACGCTGTACGCCCACATGTCGTCCTTTGTCGTGCAGGCCGGGCAGACCGTGGAAAAGGGGCAGCTGATCGGCTATGTGGGGGCCACTGGCGCTGCCACGGGTCCCCACTGCCATTTTGAGATGTACTATAACAATGCACTTATCAGTGCGCGGAATGTGTTCCCGGATATGTGAGGTACAAGGCAGACGGGCCCCTGCCGGGTTGTCGACTTAATTTATTTTGCAAATCGCTTTACTTTTTGCTTTCCGTATGGTAAAATTCTTTGCATAGTAAAGCTGATTAAGCTCTCGTTCAGGTGCAATGGCGCACACGAACGGGAGCTTTTTGCCTAAAATGAGGTGTTACCATGGATCACATTGACCGTAAAATCATCGACCTTCTGCAAAACAACGCCCGCGCACCGTTAAAGGAAATTGCCGACCATGTGTTTTTGTCCAGCCCCGCCGTGTCGGCCCGCATGGCCCGGCTGGAAAGCTCCGGCACCATCACAGGCTACCAGGCACAGGTCGACGCGCCGAAGCTGGGCTACATGGTCAAGGCGTTCATCAATCTGGACATGGACCCCCAGCGTAAGCCGGAGTTTTACCCCTATATCCAGAGCTGCCCCCATGTGGTGGAATGCAACTGCGTCACCGGCGATTACAGTATGCTGATAGAGGTGCTGTTCGGTACGACGCAGGAGCTGGATCAGTTCATCAACCACCTGCAGCAGTTTGGCCGCACCCGGACGCAGATCGTCTTTTCGACGCCCGTGGAGCACCGCGGCGTGCCCGTAGCCGAGCCGGAGGAGAAGCAATAAAAAACAAAAAGCCTTCCCCATCGGGGGAAGGTGGCCGAGCGAAGCGAGGTCGGATGAGGGCAAAGCTTGCGCTGTTTCCCATAAACGGGATATTGCCGGCAACGCGGCCCTCATCCGTCCGCTTCGCGGACAGCTTCCCCCGATGGGGAAGCCTTTTTCCGTTATAAGTATCCCCCGCTCCGCAGAACGAAGATCCAGCCTGTCAGCGTCAGGGCGGAGAGAAGGGTCGTCAGGGCAATGCAGCTCGAGGTCAGCACGCCCTCATGGCCCATGTTCCTGCTCATGACATAGGCGCTCGGCGTCGTGGGACTGCCCAGCATGATAAGCAGTGCGACGAGTTCCTCATTCCGAAAGCCCAGCGCTACCGCGCAGGGCAGGAACACCGCCGCAAGGCCCACGGTCTTGATGAACGCCGCCGCCAGCGTGGGGCCGAGCTTTTTGATGGCCTTTGTCCCCTCAAACGACGCGCCGATGGACAGCAGCGACAGCGGCGTGGTCAGCGACGCAATGCTGCTGATGGTTTTGGTTGCGATCTGCGGCAGCGTGAACGGCAACAGCGCATAGACCGTGCCGAACACAATGCCCAGCAGGATCGGGTTTGTGGCCACGCCGCGCAAGAGCTGCTTCGCGTCAGGCACGCCGCGCTGCTCGGGCGATTCCAGCATCAAGATCAGCACCGCAAAGATGTTGAAAAGCGGCACACTGCCCAAAATCATGAGCGGGGCCATGCCGGCGCTGCCGTAAATGTTCTGGATGAACGCCACGCCCAGCACAGCGGCGCTGCTGCGGTAGCCCGCCTGCACGAACTCGCCCACCAGCGCCTTGTCCTTCAAAAAACGTTTAGCCCCCGCCCAGACGGTCAGGATGCCGACAAGGGTGGCGGCAAAGCAGAACAGCACAAACCTGGGCCGGAAGTCGTGCAGGATGTCCACGCTGCCCATGTCCAGAAACAGCATGAGCGGCAAAGTCACCTTAAAGGTCAGCCTGTCCGACGCCTTGCAGAACGCGGGCGGCAGAAAGCCGAGCTGCCCCAGCGCGTACCCCACCACCATGACAAGGAGCACCGGCAGGGTCGCGTTCAGGCTGAAAATTAAATTTTGCATGGCAGTTCTCCCCTTTTTGTGCTGCCTTTATTCTACCATTCCCAACAAGTCTTTACAAGGCAGGGATTTTGCAAAATCTTTTTTCGGCAAAAGCCTTGACTTTTCCGGGGTGTTTGTGCTAGAATATTTCTTGCAGTCAATGCAACAAGCGGAAGTGCTGGAATCGGCAGACAGGCACGTTTGAGGTGCGTGTGTCTATGACGTGTGGGTTCAAGTCCCATCTTCCGCACCAAAAGAGAACCCCATGGCGTATCCCGCCATGAGGTTCTCTTTTTTCCTGCCACGCAGACTAAACAAAGCCCCCCGGCATCCTCACGATGCCGGGGGGCTTTGCGTTTATGGAAGGACAAAGAGAATCGCAGGGTTAAAGCTTAGGCGCGGTACTCCGCGGGCAGCTGGTCGACGGTCTGCCACTTTTCCATGGCATCTTCCAGCTTCATGCCGTTCGCAACCGCGTCGCGGCGGCAGGCGTTGACGGCCTGGATTTCCTTCATCTTCTCGCCGGTCAGGCTGTAGCCCTTCATGGCGATGAGAGTGGCCGCCCAGGCGACCATCGGAATGGCGCAGAACAGGACGATAACGACCACATTCATGCCCGGAGTGTACGGGTCATACTGGGTGGGCAGGTTGTTCAGACCGATAAAGGTCACGGCAATGCCGACGACAGTGGCGGACAGGCTGGAAACGAGCTTATCCACCAGGCTGAACAGCGTACCCATGATGCCCGGAATATACTTGCCGGAGCGGTAGGTCTCGTAGTCGGAGCAGTCGGCAACCATCGGAATGGGCATGTCGGCAGTAGCGTAGTATGCGCCGTAGCCGATGCCGAAGAACAGGATGAACAGAATCGTGTACAGGTTGATGGACAGACCATTCTCGCCCAGCAGGCTCAGATGGAATGCATCACCGTGACCCCACAGCAGCAGCAGGACCAGCACGCCGACATAGCAGGCCAGCGCGACGCTGACATACTTCGTCAGGCTGGCCTTCTGGCCCTTCTTCTGGCTGGTGCGCACAGAGAGAATGAAGAACGGCACACTGCAGGCGTAGCCCAGCACCATCATGGGCAGGTACAGCCCATCGTAAGCACCCATCATGCAGCCGTAGAGCATGCACAGAACCGTGGTGTTGTTGGCGATGGAGAGCGCCAGCTTCGTGCCAGCGCCCGCGATCATCAGACGCTGCATGGGTTTGTTTTCCCGGATGATCTGCAGATACTCGCTGACCTTGACCTTCTCGGTCTTTTCGCCGCCGATGCCGAAGTACTTGGGCTGATCCTTCTCCCAGATGCCGATGATGGCCAGGATGGTCAGCGCAATGGACATCACAATGCCCACGGGGGCCAGCGTGCGGAAGAAGCCCGCGGAGGAATAGCCGCCCTCATAGTTTTTGGCAAGGATGGGAGCCAGGAACTGCATAACGCCCATGCCCAGCAGACTGCCGACGGTGTTGAAGATCGTGAACAGAGGGCGCTGCTTGGGGTCGTTGGTCAGAACCGTCTGACCGGAACGGGTGCAGCTGGTCTGGAAGGTGTAGCCGATGACCCAGACAAAGTACAGGCCCACAAACGCGGCATAGCGTGCCCACATCATCGTATCGGGGATCATCGGGGTGATGCCGTACAGCACCAGAATGCTGGCGGCCATGATAAGGTTGCCGATGGCCATGAACGGGCGGAATTTGCCGAACTTACCGTTCGTGCGGTCCATCAGTGCACCGATGATCGGGTCGGTGATGGCGTCGCACAGGCGCATGGCCGTGACCATGACCGAGGCAAACAGAGTGCCCAGCGCCAGTACATTGCTGCCGAAGGTGGCAATGTAGGAAAGCACAAGGACGTAATAAACATTCGTGGCACCGTTGTTCAGCGGAAACAGTACCAGCTGGTAAAGTTTGGCGCGATTGACGCTGGACGCTTTTGCATTTTCGCTCATGGGCTGCTCCTTGTTGTGGAAAAAGAAATCTTACTCAAAAGTCCCCGCCGGGGCCGGCGGGGAGCTTGCGGAAATTCTGTAGAAATCAGGCTTTCTTAGAGGCTTTCAGGGATTTTTTGAAATCCTTGTAGGCCTTGTATTCTTCGGTCTTGCGGAACTTGATGCCGCCAATGATCCACATCACGATGCCCAGCAGGCAGAAGAAGGTGAAGGCACAGGCAATGATGATGCTCATGGTGACAACCGTCGGGCGGGTGACCTTGATGGTGGTGTCGGCACCCACGCCGTTCATGCCGCAGGAGTTGGCGATGGCATACAGGTTGTGGTGGCAGGCCTCGCGCATGGCGGTGACGATGACGGGGTCGTTCTTGTACTTGGGCAGGGTGTCGGTGACGAAGGACATCATAGCGTCATAGATGGACACACCGGCCAGAACGCCGTCGGGACCGTTGACATACTGGGTCAGAACGTTATCGGTGATGACCATGCCGTCGCAGCCCCACTCGTTGCGCAGGATGCCGGTGACCAGGCCGTAGTTGCCGCCGGACCAGACAGCGCCCCAGCGGGTGTAGGCGATCATAACGCCGTTGGCGTTGCCGACCTCGACGGGAGCCTGGAAGGCTTTCAGGTAGACTTCACGGGCAGCCTGCTCGTTCAGCCAGACGCCCAGACCGATACGGTCCTGCTCGCAGTCGTTCAGGGCAAAGTGCTTCATAACAACGTGGACGCCCTTGTCCTGAATTGCCTTGACTTCGTAAGCGGACATCATGCCGGAGAGGAAGCCGTCCTCGGAGTAATACTCGAAGTTACGGCCGCCGTAGGGGGTGCGGTGAATGTTGTTGCCGGGGCCGTACAGGCAGGCGATGTCGGCTTCCAGGCAGTTGTTGCCGATGACCTTGCCGATCTCGGTCATGATCTCGGTGTTGAAGGTGGCAGCCATCACGTCCTCAGAGGTGAAGGCGGTGGCGGTCAGCTGGCTCTTGTCGCTGCTCAGCAGGCTGGCGGTCAGACCCTGGGGACCGTTCTCGTCACGGGTGCCGGGGGCTTCCACGCTCTTGACGGGCATGGTCCAGTGGAAAGCGTCGCCGATCAGGGAGTTCATCTCGTCGAAGGTCATCTGATCCAGCAGCTCGTCCCACTTGGGATCGTTGTAGTCCAGACCGATCATGTCGTACAGCTTAATGCCGTTCTTGGCGCCGAGGGTGGGCATATCAACGCTCTCGTAGTCGGCAGGATCGTAGCGGATGTCCTTCAGGTCCTTCTTGAGCAGCTCGGTCAGGGCCAGCTTGACGGTTTCGGTGGGCAGGGTGCCGTTCCAGTCAGAGCGGCTCAGCCAGGTCACGGTCTCCTCAATGCCCTCGTACAGGTTGGGGTCGGCGCTGGACAGCTGGTTGGTGATGGCGGTGCCGTTTTCGCTGGTGGCATAGGTGGTGGTGTCGAGGGCATCCTCGGTCCAGGTGTAGGTCAGGTCGGCGTTGCCGTCGGCGGTCATCTTGCCGTTGGTGGACTCCACGGTGTAGCCCTTGGCAGCCAGAATGTTGTTGACAGCGTTGTGGGCATCGGTGGCGGCAGTGAAGTAGTAGTCACCGGCGTCGAGGATGTAGGTGCCGGCGCCGTAGGTATCGTAGGAAGCGATATCGCGCTTGTTGACGGTCATGGACAGCGTCTCGGAAGCGCCCGGCTCGATCATGCCGGTCTTGCCGAAGCCGACCAGAGAAACGGCAGACTTCTCGACGCCGTTTTCCTTGTCGTAGTCGGTGTAGGGGCTCTGGACATAGACCTGCACGGTCTTTTTGCCGGCCATGTCGCCGGTGTTGGTGACCTTGACGGTGACGGTGTAGGTGTCATCGGCGGCATTGTAGCTGACGTTCATGTCGCTGATGTCGAAGTCGGTGTAGCTCATGCCGTAGCCGAAGGGGTAAGCCACGATGTCGCCGTAGGCGTAGTCGCCTGCGTTGCCGTTGCCGGTGACGAAGTCCTCGTAGCGGGTCTCGTAGTACTTGTAGCCCACATAGATGCCTTCCTGGTAGATCATGTAGGACTTAGCCTTGGCGGACACATCGCCGCCCTCGACATAGCCTTCGTAGGTGGTGGGGGTGAAGTTCCACATGGCGGGGGCGCTGAAGTTGTCGTAGCAGTAGGTATCGACCAGGCTGCCGGAGGGGTTGACCTTGCCGGTCAGGATCTCGGCCACGGCATTGATGCCAGAGATGCCCACGTCACCGATCCACAGTGCGGCGTCGATGTCGTACTCGTTGTTCTTGAGGAAATCGACCTGCAGGGCGTTGGCGGAGTTGATCAGCAAGATGGTCTTTTTGACGGTGCCGTTTTTCTTCATCTCGGCAACGTTCTGCAGCATCGCCTTCTCGTTCTCGTCGAGCGCCAGATAGTTGACCTCGCCGTAGGAAAGGTCAGCACCCTCGCCGCCGACGCGGGACAGGGTCACGATAGCGGCATCGCCGTACTGGGCAACGCTGTCCTTGACCTCGTCGGTGTAGACATCCCAAGGCACCTCGGCAGTGACCTCACTGGAGGTGGCGACCATGCCGCTCTTGGAGCGGGCGTAGTCCTTGCCGGCGCCGACGGTGTAGAAGTCCCACAGGGTGGGGTTGACGGTGACACCGACCTTTTCGAGGGCGGTGCGCAGGGTGTCGGCGGTGGAGGCATCAATATTGCCGGAGCCGGTGCCGCCGTACACGAGGTTGACGCTGCTGCTGGAGAAGGTGCTGACCTTAGCGTCGGCAGCCAGAGGCAGCGCATTGTTGTTGTTCATCAGCAGGGCAGCGCCCTCGGCCTCGACCTGCTGGGTCAAAGCCAGACCGTAGTTGACCATCTCCTCGGCGGAGTTGAAGTCGCTGGTGTAATACTGGGCGTTGGCGTCCTCGTTCTGCAGCTTCCAGAAGCTGCCGCCGAAACGGGCCGCCATGGTGTTGTCGAACTTTTGCAGAAGGATGCTAAGCGGGATCGAAACGATCGTCACCACGCCGCAGATGATCGCCAGAATCTTCCACGGCGTAATGTGCTTACGCTTAGTCTTTTTGTAGGCCTTTTTCAAGGTCTTCTTTTGCATTTTCAGATCATCCATTACCTTTTTCTCCTTGTTTTATATAAAACAGCCGCACGGTGCGGCGTGTTTCGTGGCAAAAGGCTTTCCCCCTCGGGGGAAGGCTTAGGGGCTCACACCCAGTTTGCGCTGGTGGACTTTTTCTTAGTCAGCTTGTAGTCCGGGTTCGGGGCATCTACCTTGCGGAATACCGCATCGTCGATGCTGTCCCCTGCCACGGCCTGGACCTTCGTCTCGCCGTTCAGCTTGACACGGAACTTGAAGATGTGCTCGCCCTCCTGCTCGGCCAGCTTTTCGCCGTTGACATAAAGGCTTACCTGCTTCTGGTTGGAGTAGACCTTGACCTCGATTTCATTCTCGGTGCGGTCCGCATAGCGCTTCGAGCAGATATGCACGAACGGCTCGTCGCTCCACCACGCTTTATAGATGTAGAAGCTGTCCTTCTTGGTCTTGCGGTCAAACGTGACCAGGCCCTTGTGGTTCATACCCGGCTCGCCGCCCTGGTCGCGGGCGTCGGCGGCAAAGTCGTACATGTTCCAGACGTGGGTCGCCCACAGCCATTTGTGGCGGTCAAAGCAGCGGAGCATGTACTCATGGTAGATGGCCTGGTATTCCTCGGTGTGGTCACCGCGGCGGGGATGGCTGCTGTGCAGGTTCGGCATACCCTCGGCACCGTACTCGCTGAAACCGAGCGCGCGGTTCGGGTAGCAGAGGTGGAAGAAGTCCATCCAGAGGTCGTTTAAAAAGAGGCCCGGCACGTACCAGCCCAGATACAGGTTCCAGCTGACGAGATCCGTGATATGCGCTACCGGGTTGAAGGGGCCGCACATCGCATAGCAGGCCAGCGTCGTCAGGCGGGTCTTGTCCATCTCATGGCAGAGATCGTTCAGCACATGATGGTTGTCGCGCATGTCGCGGTTGTCCTTCGTCGAGATCGTGATCTCGTTCGAGACGCCCCAGCAGACGATGCAGGCGTGGTTGTAGTTCTGGACGATCAGCTCCTTCATCTGGCTGATCGTGTTTTCACGGCCGTTGGGCATGTGCTCGGAAATGTAGGGGATCTCAGCCCAGACGACCATGCCGGCCTCATCGCAGAGGTCGTAGAAGTACTGGTCATGCTGGTAGTGCGCCAGACGGATCGTGTTCGCGCCCAGCTCCTTGATGAGCTGCATATCCTCGTCGTGCATCTCGCGCGTGATGGCATTGCCCAGACCCTTGCGGTCCTGATGGCGGGAGACGCCGTGCAGCGGATACGGGCGGCCATTGAGGAAGAAGCCCTGCTTGGGGTCAACCGAGAAGCTGCGCACGCCGAAGCGCTGGCGTACCTCGTCCTGTACCTCACCGTTCAGCACCAGACGCACCGCGCAGGTGTAGAGATACGGGTCGCGGACGCCGTCCCACAGGTGCGGGTGCTCCAGTGTGACCGCCGTGTCCCGGCCCTTGCCGGTCAGCACCTCGGCACCGGCGGCATCGTAAATCGAGAACTCGACCTCGCCGTCGCCCTCCATCCAGGTCTTGACCTCGATGTCAGCGTTTGCGCCGTTGACAGCGGGCGTGATCTGCACGCCCGGGCCGCCGAGGTAACCCAGCGCGATGTGGTTCCGGTTGACGACCAGCAGGCTGACGTCGCGGTAGATGCCGCCGTAGAAGGTGAAGTCCGCCTTCTGGGGGTAGACGCGGTCATTTTTGCTGTTGTCCGCCTCCACGATCAGCTCATTGCTGTCGGCCAGCAGCGCCGTGACATCCGCACGGAAGGTGGAGTAGCCGCCGTCGTGGCGGGCGACCTCCACCCCATTCAGCGTGACCTTGGCGCTGGCATTCACGCCCTCAAACTGCAGCCAGACCTGTTGGGTATTCTTGTCAAAAGCGGGCGCCGCAAACCGCGTCTTGTAGATGCAGGTGCCGCGCCAGTAGTCGTTGCCGCCGTCCTGGCCGTCGATGTTGTTCCAGGTGTGCGGCAGGTCCACGGCAGCGGTCTTACCGTCAGGGCCGGTGAACTGCCAGTTCTTCATCAGCTTGGTCGTGCTTCGCATTGCGCCCTCCTGTGTTGTTTTTTACTGTATCTGTATTGTACAGAACTGTTAAATTTCTGGCAATAGGTTTGCGAAAAGTGGTATTTCTGGCGGGATATTCGGTTTTTGGGGTACAAAAAAGGCCGCCCGTTCTTTGTACATCTTGCACAAAAAACAGGCGGTATTTTTTCTTTCATCCCCTGGTGAGCGGCATCACGATCTTGACGGCGAACAGCTCTCCGCGGGGCTCTGTCGCCATGGTGCCGCTGTATTTCTGCACGACACGGCGGGCAACCTTCAGCTCATAGCTGTGGCGGCGTCCGTGGTCGGACTGGCTGCCGGACAGCGCCGGGCCGATGACGTTGATGACCGCGAAGCCCTGCCGCCTGCATACAAGCAGGTCGATCATGCGGCGGTCATTCTGCTGCTGGGCTGCAGCGTCGATGGCCTGGTCGAGCAGGTTCGAGAACAGCGCGTACAGGTCACCCGGCTCGATGGCCGCAAGGCAGGTGCCATCGGCCACGCAGTTCAGGCGGATGCGCTGGGCCTCACACAGCAGGCTCTTTTCGGTCAGGACGACGTCCAGCACCTCATTGCCGGTGGCAGCGTTGGCGTCGTACATCCGGGCCGCCTGCTCGGCCTCGTCAAGGCTCCGCGTTGTGGCCTCGTCGGGCTGCAGGCGGCGCAGATCGGCGATTTGAACCTTGAGCTCATGGCACTTGCGGTTGATGATCTGCACGTTCTGCCGTGCGATCTGGTACTGCTTGCGCTGGCGGTCATACAGAAGGTTCAGTGCGTCCATCTCCTTCTGCATGGCCGCTTTTTTGAAAAGCTCGGTCTGTAAATAGAGCAGTGTCACGCAGTAAAACTGGGTCAGCATCGACGGCGCGACTACCGCCGATGGCTGCAGCCCGACGCGCAGACTGGTTTGCAGTGCAAAAAACTGAAAGACGAATATCGCGCCCAGAAGTCCGGCACTGCCCAACTGGCGAGGGCCGATGTGGTAGATGCCGTCCTCCGGCATCGTGCGCGCCATGGTATACCGGACCGTCACACAGCAGGCAATGGTAAAGCCCAGCTGCCCCAGCAGCATCGGCGTGCTGTGCAGCGGCAGATGGCGCATTCCAAGCGTCTGCGCCGTCCAGATCAGAACGCGCCACAGCTCATAGGCCGACTCCGTCGTCAGGACGATCCAAATGCTGCAATATGCGCTGGCCGACCAATCCAGCAGCGTGCAGAGATGGGTTGACACCGCAGCCCAGATGAAATAACCGCCGTAAACCACCAGCAGCATCGTCGGATTGGCGTGGCCGCTGTTGGCCCAGATGATGACCTGCGCAAGCGGCACTGCCGCGATAAAATTCAGGGCGGTGCGCATGGGAAAATTCCTGCGTTTTTTCAGCGGCAGCCAGTAGGCCAGCTCCGCACCGCACAGGCCGACAGCACAAACCACCCATGTCAGAAGTGTATCCACCTACAGCGCACCCCCGACATAGGCCGCCAGCGCGGCCAGAAAAGCCGTGCGCTGGCGGCGGCTGATCTCCAGCCGTTCCTCCCCCACCTGCACCAGATCATCCTGCACGCCCCTGACGTGGCGCAGGTTGACCAGATAGCACTGGTTGCAGCGCGCAAAGTGGTAGGCAGCCAGATCCTTTTCGGCCTTCAGCAGACTGCCGCGCACCGACCAGGTATCCGTGGCCGTGTGGTAGTGCAAAAGGCGGTCCCGCGTTTCCAGATAAAGGATGTCGTCGGTATCCAGCAGCTGCACCCCGCCGCTGACCTGCAAGGCCACCTGCCCGCCGCGGCGGCGCTGGATGCGTTGCAAGGCGCGCTCCAGCTTGGTGCTGAACTGGTAGTAGCTGACGGGCTTGAGCACAAAGTCGAGCGCGTCGACCTCATACCCGCGGATGGCATACTGTGCCATGTTGGTGACGAACACGAGCACCACATCAGGGTCCTGCCTGCGGATGCGCTCCGCCGTCGGCATACCGCCGAGCGTTGGCATCTCAATATCCAGAAAGATGATGTCAAACCCGGGGCGGTACGGCTCCACAAGCTGTGCCCCGTCCGAGAAGGCGGTCACGTCCAGCTGGTGTCCGCTCTCCTGCGCATACTGCGCGATGAACCCGCAGAGCTGCGCCCGCATGGCGTCGTTGTCCTCGACCACGGCGATTTTCGCCATCTGCTGTGCCTCCTTTCCTGCATAAGCCTGCCTATTGCATATATATTTATTATGGCAAAAGACAGCAAAAAAAGCAACACCTTTGCAGGAAAAGGTGCTGCCGTTATGATAAATTTTATACCAGCATGACGAGCGTGCCCGCGACAAGCACGGCCAGACCTGTCAGAGCCTTTCTGCTCAGGCGCTCATGGAACACGATGTAGGAGAACAGCACCGTGACCAGAATGCTCAGCTTATCGATGGGCGCGACGAGGCTGGCCGGGCCGAGCTGCAGCGCTTTGTAATAGCACAGCCAGCTTGCACCCGTCGCCAGGCCCGACAGACAGATGAAGCCAAGCTCGTTTTTGGGCACCACCTTCACCTGACCTTGCTTGCCCTGCACAAACACCATGACCCACGCCATGATGAGCACCACGCCGGTGCGCAGCGCCGTACCGAGATTGGACTCGACCCCGGTGATGCCGACCTTGCCCAGGATCGAGGTCAGCGCCGCAAAAATAGCCGAACCGAATGCCGCCAACATCCAGCCATTTTCCTCTTTCTGGACGCCGCCCTTTTTCTCGATCATCAGGAACGTGCCGGCGGCGATCAGCACAACACCGATGCCCCTGGTCAAGGTCACACTCTCGCCCAGCAGCAGTGCAGCCAGCAAGATCGTCATGACCGTGCTGCTCTTGTCGATGGGCACGACCTTATCGATTGGCCCGCGCTGCAAGGCATAAAAATAGCACAGCCAGCTGGCACCCGTAGCCAGACCCGACAGCCCCAGGAATACCAGACTTCTTGCCGGGATGCTGGCAATCGTCCCCTGCGAGCCGACCACAAACACCATGACCCACGCAAAAATCAGCACAATGATCGTGCGGATGGCCGTGGCCACGGTGGAATCCGTTTTGCGAATGCCGCATTTTGCCAGAATGGATGTCAGACCCGCGAACAGCGCAGAGCCGACTGCGTACAGTAACCACATACAAATCGCCTCATTCAGCACTATTGTACGCGCTTTGCCAGTCTTGTGCAACCTGCTTTTGTACAAATCGCGTTTTTACGCAAAAGCCGCACCCCGGTCTCTGCGCGGGGTGCGGCTTCGTACTTATTCGCTCAATTCATGCGCCAGCACCGGCAGAAAAATCGTGGCGACCAGCACAGCCAGTGCGGCCACGACCAGCAGCGCGTAGATGGTGCTGCGCAGTGTGCGGTTGTATTTCTTTTTGTATTGCAGACGCTCGCGCTCCTTGGCGACAGCCTCGGCGGAAGGGATCTCCACCGTGCGCGGCGTCGGGACCTGTCTGGGCATATAGGCTCCTTATTCCTGATCTTCGCGGGGACGGCGCTTTTGCAGCAGGGCTGCCAGCTCGGGACTGACCTGCACGGCCCTGCGCACCTGCCGCGGTGTGCAGCAGGTGTTCATCAGTCGTCAGCGGTCCGGCTCACAGTCGAGGATCGACGGGATGTCCGCCCAGCGGTCTGCCTCGACGGTGTAACGCTCATGCAGCCAGGCGACGGCCTTATCCAAGCCCGCCTGGTCGCCGTCAAACAGCTGCGTCTCGATCTTTTCCTCGGCGGTATGCTCGATGCTCCACGGGCCGGGCCAGACCTCGGCGCAGAGGGCCTCGCGCTTTTTCTTGCCGCTCTCGTCGCTCGGGTCGGGCACCTTGATGGGGGTGACGACATAGCGCATACCGCCCTCTGCCCCGGAATACGGGTTGCCGTTGTGGAACCAGTGATAGATTGGGAATGCGTCAAGCATGGTCGGCACCTCTTTTTGCACAAATAAAAATACCCCGAAGCGAAACGCCTCGGGGTATTTTGGAGCGGGATACGAGTCTCGAACTCGCCACCTACTGCTTGGGAAGCAGTCA
>ERZ773169.1074-NODE-1074-length-26572-cov-11.670061_pt1 | contig 26572 bp, 28 predicted proteins | sample MGYA00580536_ERZ773169 | MGnify/ENA primary metagenome ERZ773169 (study PRJEB29015, sample SAMEA2737814) | human gut metagenome | biome: human gut; feature: human-associated habitat; material: faeces | place: China | collected 2012 ... | reverse complement strand
AAAACTAAAGGGAGAAGTCTGCCCAAATGAGGAAGAATAGGAAAATTCATCTCTCAAAAGGGTAGATTTTGCATCCCTCAAAACACTATTTTAGCAATATTTTATTATCAAGGAACATTTTTTCACATATTTGACGCCCTGCGATACTAAACTTACCACTTTTTCAGTGGCGTCCCTATAGAGGTGGGAGTCATCTCCCATCTGATATACTCCCTTTATAGAAAATTCTTTCGGACTTCTAAGCAGAAATGTTAATTACTCTGTTCTTACAAATTCGTGTGCTTCTTCCTGTCCACGCAGTACACGAAGTCCGCCAAGTGCCAGAGATTCCATCTCATTCTCACCCGGATATACGATAACCGGTGCGATCCACTCTGCATTTTTCTTTACTTCGTTTGTGAAGTACTCAGAATATGCAATTCCACCTGTCAGAATGATGGCTTCAATATCACCTGCAACTGTTGCAGCTTCCTCACCGATCTTACGTGCTACGTTTAATGCCATTGCATCATAGATCAGTTTTGCATGCTCATCGCCATTCTCGATCATTTTCTCAACTTCACGGCTGTCATTTACACCAAGATGTGCTACCAGACCGCCACGACTCTTCATTTTCTTGAGCATTTCTTTTGTAGTCATGCCGCTCTCACCAAAATATTTGATCAGAGACTGAACCGGAAGACCGCCTGCACGCTCCGGAGCGAATGGGCCATCCTCATCATTGATGATATCTGCAACTTTTCCGCCGTACTGTAAGGTTACGGAAATACCACCACCAAGATGTACTACGATCAGTTTGCAGTCTTTGTACTCTTTGTTATTCTCACGGGCATATTTCATAGCTGCAGCTCTTGTATTCAGGTTGTGACCGATACCTTTTCTTGTAATCTCTTTCAGACCTGTGATCTTCAGGATCGGCATCATCTCATCAACTGTTACACCGTCATAAATGAAAGCCGGGATTCCAAGTGGTTTTGCGATCGCATCTGCAATTACAGCGCCAAGGTTGGAAGCATGCTCCATTGCCGGTTTGTTTTTCAGCTGCCATACCATGTCATCATTTACACGGTAAGCGCCTGCCTTCAGAGGCGGAAGTAAACCACCACGGGCAACGATACCTGTCAGATCCTCCAGTTTTACATTTTTCTCTTTCAGAACTTCCATGATCATATCTTTACGGAACTCATACTGATCTACGATCAGGTCATATTTTGCGATCTCATCTGCAGAATGAGAGATGCTCTCTACAAAAATCTGCTGCTCGTCCTCATAATAAGCAATTTTTGTAGATGTGGAACCAGGATTTAAGATTAATAATTTTTCCATTGTAAGGTCCTCCTTCGACTCTTTTCTAAATTACTTCATACGCATTACCATTTCTGTCTCTCATTTTAACATATATTATATATAATATACAATATTTTCTTCGAAAATAGAGAAAAAAATATGACACTGAAACGATTTTGCATATAAATCATTCCAATGCCATATTCTTCTTATCTTTTATTTTTTACCATTCAAGAATGCTCCGGCATTCTTGTTGCGAGGTGCGCGTCATGCAATTGCATGACATACTTCAACTGCGCACCTCTGTAATCCTGCCGGAGGCTATATCAGATGGGGGATTGGCTCCCACCACTGATACTAGCTTGTTTCTCACCACCTATAGAGGTTGGAGTCATCTCCCATCTGATATAACAGCTCCCCAAAAGCAACTCCGCATTAATCCAGTTCATCACTTGTAAATAAAAGTTCCAGCACACGACGGCTCTCCTCCCACAAAGGCTCGTCTTCCTGTGGAAAATAATCAATGATCTCGATCAGATCTTTGTTTCGATTCAGGAACTCCAGCATTTCCATGGAAACATTTTTTCCTTCATCCCACAACCGTTCATATTCCGCGAAAAATTCCAGATACATCTCATACATGTCATTCAGATCTTTCCCCGGAAACAACTCATCTGTGCGCTCCTGTGCTTTCCTGATTCTTGTCTCTTTGTCCATGTTTTTTTGTTTCATATCATACCTCCATACATTTGTATTAGCTGCCTTGTCTTCAGGCATAACATTCCTTTACTTTTTAATTATATTGCAATACCAACATTATACTATATTTTATGTTTATTAATCTATAATAAAATTGTAAATTTTTATTTTTCATCTTGCAAAAAAAGACACAACAAAGAGTTTATACTTATTTAACTTGATTCAACTCATAGAATGAACTATTATAAAGCTAAACTATCTTATATAATATGTATAAGATAAAACCCATTATTTATATAGGATAACACTTTCTGAAATCCATCAGAAAAACAGAGGAGCAAAGTATATCATTATGAAAAAAATAACCTCACTCATTGACATTCTTTCCGCGCAGACCGAAAAAGCTCCGGAACGTGTCATCTACCGTTTTCTGGAATACAAAAACGGCGAATGGGACATGCAAAATATCACAATGCGTGCCCTCTACCATAAATCATTGGAAATTGCGTACATGTTGCGCAAAAAAGGACTCCGCCCTGGTGACCGGGCGGTTATTTTCAGTATGCAGGATTATGGTACTACTTATGCGATCCTTGGTTGTATGATGGCAGGTGTCACATTCACCGTCATCCCACCGCCACTGGACGAAGGAAAAGTAGCACGTTTTATCTCTGTGTTGAAATCCTGTCAGCCGAAAGCGCTGATTTCCAACTATGCCATGGAACAAGAATCCGGTGTCAGCATCACCGGCCGTCTGATCCGCGAGGCATTTACCAGTGTCATCCGTTTAAAACGAATCTACACGGATCGTCTGACTCCATACAAACGAAAAGACGTGATCGTGGAAGCAACGGAAAACCGTCTGGTTTACCTGCAGTACACTTCCGGTTCCACCAGCGCACCAAGAGGCGTCCGCGTCACATGGAAAGCACTGATGAAAAATCTGGAACAGTGTCAGGCATGCTACGATTTTAACAATGGTACCCTTGGTACCTGGGTTCCGTTTTTCCACAATCTGGGACTGGTCGTTACGATCTGTATGCCGATCTGCACCACCAATGCCTGTGCTTATTTTCTCTCTACGTTACAGTTTCTGGAAAATCCAAAGCTGTGGGTAAAAATGCTGCATGATTTCAATCTGACTCTGACTGTCGGACCAGGTTCTGCCTTTGATGCATGTACCCGTATTTTTACACCGGAGGAAGCAGCAAAATATCCACTGACACAGGTAACTCATTTTATGAACGGTTCGGAATTTATCAGTGCCGAAACCGTGGAAAAATTTTCCGAACTGTTCCAGCTTTCCCCGAATGCCATGGCACCGGGCTACGGACTGGCAGAAAATGTCTGTCTTGCAACCTTTGCCAGTCAGGATTACCGTGTATTAAAGCTGGATTATGAAGCATATCAGAAAAACCGCGCGATCGTTCTGGACGAAGTTCCGGAAGGTACACAGGTCAAAGAAATTGTCAGTGTCGGTAAACCAGTCAAAGATCTGACTGTGGTCATTGGCAATCCCAAAACCAAAAAAGTATATTCAGACCTGCATATCGGAGAGATTTTTATTTCCGGTGACAGCGTAGCAAACGGCTACTGGGGCAATTTAAAAGAAAATGCTAATTTCCGCGTCAAACTGGAAGGCTATGATTGTAACTTCTATAAAACAGGTGACCTTGGATTTTTATATGAGGGGCATCTGTATATCACTGGACGAATCAAGGAAATGCTGATCATCAACGGACACAATATCTTCCCAAGTGATCTGCAGGCGCTGATCATGCAGAAAGTACCAGCGCTTGCTACAACCTCCTTTGGATTTTTCTCCACGAATAACGGAAACAAAGAACAGGTGATCGCTGTCGTTGAATCCAAACCAGAAGAAGATTTCCAGAAGCGGGTCAGTCAGATCAACGCAGCTGTATCCGCGCGCTTCGGCTTCTCCTTCTATGACATTATTTTTGTTCCAAGAGGAGCAATCCCGCGTACAGACAACAGTAAACTGCAGATGTTAAAAGCAAGAGATCTGTATCAGCAGGGAAAATTAAAAATTCTCCACAGCAGCCATGCATACCGCACTGGCAGCTCAGAGGCAACAATCATTGATAAGTCCATTGACAAAGCAGATGAGATTCTGCTGCAGGTAAAAGCTGTCTTTGAAAAAGTGCTGAACATCGAACAGTACAGCCTGACAGATTCCTTCTTAGAGCTTGGCGGCGATTCCCTGATGGGATTTGAGCTGGTAAGTAAAATTGAAGAACGGTTCCATGTAAAACTGGATCTACGTGAAGTACTGCTGGATTCCTCCGTGTCCGGTGTTGCTAATTATGTACGCCGCACATTAGCTGGTGCCAAAGGAGCTTCCAAAGCAGTCGATCTGGAACAGGAATGTAACCTTGATGCTTCCATTGCGCCGACAGATGCTTACACAGTGGCTCCACAGGATTGCAGAAATATTCTGCTGACAGGTGCTACCGGATTTCTGGGAGCTCAGCTGATCCGTGCGATCCTGACGCAATATCCGCATGACGGACTGAATCTGTACTGTCTAGTACGTACAGACTCCGAAGAAGCCGGTCTGGAACGACTGATCAACAACATGATCCATTACCAGTGTTGGGATGAATCTTACCGCGCATTTCTGCATCCGGTCATTGGTGATCTCTCCACAGAGAAATTCGGTCTTTCCGAAGAACTGTGGCAGGAGCTGACAGAAAAAATTCAGGTAATCTACCACAACGGTGCTTTGCTGAATTTTGTGTTCCCGTATGAGTTTTTGAAAGAAACCAACGTACACGGAACCGTGGAAACCCTGCGCCTTGCCTGCGCCGGTCAGCCAAAATATTATCACTATGTATCTTCCTACAGCGTTTATGATACGCCAAATAACAAGGGCAAACGGGTCTATGAAAACGATCCGCTGAACACCGCTCACGGCTTCTCCCTTGCATATTCTGAGACAAAATGGGTATCAGAAAAACTGGTAGGAATTGCACAGAAACGCGGACTTCACACTGTGATCTATCGTCCTGGCGATATCACCGGTGCTGCCAACGGCATCTGGGAAATGGATGACATGGTCAGCCGTATGATCGTCGGAACGATCCAGATGCAGGCGATCCCACGCACAAGCTACTGCATGCATATGACGCCGGTAGATTTTGTGGCAGATGCGATCTGCTGCATTTCCCGCAAACTGGAAGCCATGGATCAGGCATTCAATCTGGTCAACCCGGAGCCGGTTCCGGTGAAAAAGGCAGTTTCTTATATCCGCGCCTGCGGCTATCCAGTCCGTTATATTTCATTCCCGGCATGGAAAAGCAAATTAAAACAGGCGGATGCATCAGAAAATGCCCTGACCCTGTTAGCCTGCCTTTTTGAGAGCGGTACTGACGCCAACCCTGGTGTCCTGCGCCACTTCATCGGCAAAGACACGGTCTATGACTGTACCAAAGCAAATCTCCTGCTGAATCAGTCCGGCATCAGCTGCCCACCGGTGGATGAAAAACTGTTTGCCGCTTACCTGAATTATTTTAAAAAGAATGGATGTATATAAAATATGAAAATCGGAATACCACGGGCTTTACTTTATTATCGTTACCATGTTCTCTGGGAAACTTTTTTCCGGGAACTTGGTCACGAGACCATTGCAAGCCCACATACAAATAAGACACTTATGGATGCAGGCAGTCACTACGCCATCGACGAAAACTGCCTCTCCAGCAAATTATTTTTCGGTCATGTCTCCGCACTGGAAGGAAAATGTGACGCAGTCTTTGTTCCGCGTATCGCAAACTACGGAAAAGACGGCGTGATGTGCTCCCGTTTTGAAGCGCTGTATGATATGGCAGCCAACACTTTCCGCGATCATGATATTAAATTTATCACCTGCAACGTGGATCTTCAGCAGAAATGTCCAGAGGAACAGGCTTACATGATGCTGGGTGTTTCCCTTGGAGCTTCAGAAAGCCAGGCAAAAGAAGCTTATCAGAAAGCATATGCCGCATGGCAGAAAGCACATGAGAAACATATTCAGGAAGAGGAAGCAAAACTGCACGATGACCGCATCAAAATCCTTGTCGTCGGACACAGCTACAACCTCTACGATGAATATATCGGAAAACCGATCATGAAGGGAATCGAACAGCTGGATGCCGTTCCGATCTGTTCCGATGCCGTAGATTTAAAACAGGCTCAGACGGATTCCCTGAATATCTGCAAAGCCGTTCCGTGGATCATGAACCGCGAGCTACTTGGATCGATTTCCAAATATCACAACGATGTGGATGGTATTATCCTGCTTACCGCATTCCCGTGTGGACCTGATTCCATGGTCAACGAGATGATCATCCGCCGGATCAAAGACCGCCCGATCCTGAACCTGCTGCTGGACAGCCAGGACGGAAACGCCGGTATCGAAACCCGTCTGGAAAGCTTTATTGATATTATCCGTTTCCGAAAGGAGGCACGTCTATAATGCCGGAAAAGAAATATAAACTCTGTTACCCGCAGTTGGGAAACTATGACATTCCGATCCAGTACTTTGTAAACAACGGTCTGCATCTGGAATATCTGGCTCCGCCTGCCATGACAAAACGAACCATTGAACTTGGTGCAAAATACAGTCCGGACTTCGTCTGTGCACCATTCAAATGTATGATGGGCTGTTACATCGAAGCCTTAGAGCAGGGTGCCAACGTTCTGATCCAGACCGGCGGAACCTGTCGTCTGGGCTACTACGGTGAACTTCATGAACAGATATTAAAGGATCTGGGATACGATTTTGACATGTTCAATCTGACTCTCTTCCGCTACAAAAATCTGATTGGCATGTTAAAAGGCATGAGACAGTTTGCCCCAAATGCATCCATGCTTCAGATGGTAAAAGCGCTGCCTGCCACTGCCAGAATGATCACCGTTATCGATAAAGTGGAAGACAACTACCGTCAGAACATGGGATTTGAAATTGAAAAAGGCTCCTATGATAAAGTATACAACCGTTTTCTGGCACAGCTTCGCAAAGCAAAGGGATTAAGGGCTGTCAACCGCATTTACAAACAGACCATCGCAGATTTTGATGCTATTCCGAAAAACAAACCGGAACATCCGCTGCGTGTCGGTGTGGTCGGTGAATATTTCACCATTATGGATCCTTATTCTAATCATGAAATTGAGAAAAAAATCGCACAGATGGGTGCGGAAGTACATCGCTGGATGAACCTTTCCAACAGTGTGCTGCTCTGTCCGGATGAGGGAACCCTGAAAAAATTAAAAGGCTACCTCACCTACGACCTGTATAAATTCCCATCTTCCCTCTGGGTCAATATCCAGAAAAAGCTTTCCAGCAAATACACCAAATTTGACATGGGAAGTTCCAGTATCTCCACCATCGCCCTGGCAGAGCATTATGCCGAAAAAGGCTTTGACGGACTGGTTCACGTAAAATCCTTCGGTTGTACACCGGAGATGGATGCCGTTCCGGTACTCCACAACATCAGCTCCGACTACAAAATCCCGGTGCTGTACTTAAACTATGATACTCAGACCAGTGATACCGGTATCGAGACCAGACTGGAAGCATTTTATGATATGATCGCCATGAGAAAGGAAGTAACAGAATCTTGAAAAAAGCATATTTAGGAATTGACATCGGATCTATTTCCACCAAAGGTGTCATTATCGATGAAGAAAAAAACATCCTCGCTGGAATTTATCTCTGGACGGAGGGAAATCCGATGGGCGCTGCAAAAAAAGTAATCGCAGCCCTTGGAGAAAAAATTGATCAGAATGAATATAAAGTCGTTGCTGCCGGAACAACCGGAAGTGCCCGTAAACTTGTCGGCGCTATGTGCAACGCCAGCATTGTAAAAAATGAGATCACGGCACACGCGGTTGGAACCACAACCCTGCACCCGGATGTCCGCACCATCCTTGAGATCGGTGGACAGGATTCCAAGATCATCTGTGTGGAAAACGGTGTCGCTGTGGATTATGCCATGAATACCCTGTGTGCTGCCGGAACCGGTTCTTTCCTCTCCAGCCAGGCCCGTCGTCTTGGTGTGGAAGTAGAAGAATTTGGAAAAATCGCTCTTGGAAGTAAAAATCCAACTCCGATTGCAGCCCGCTGCACCGTATTCGCAGAGTCCGATCTGGTTCACAAAATCCAGATGGGACACAAAAAAGAAGATATCATTGCCGGTCTGTGTAATGCCGTTGCAAATAACTACTTAAACAATATCGGAAAAGGTAAGAAAATCTTTCCGCCAATCGTATTCCAGGGTGGTGTTAGTAAAAATGAAGGCGTTGTAAAAGCCTTTGCAGACTCTCTGGGAGAAGAAATCATTGTAGATGAAAACGGACATCTGATGGGATGTTACGGTGCTGCGATCCTTGCACTCGGATGCGGCATTGAGAAACCGTTCAGCTTTGATGTGGCAGATATGGAATTTGTGACACGAGAAGTTGTATGTCCGAATTGTGCAAACCATTGTGAGATCATCTGCGTTTACCGCGATGGGGAACTCATTGATTCTTGGGGAAATCGTTGCGAACGTGGGGAAATCAAACAAGGCCAAGATTAGGGTGGCTTAAAATTTACCAAATTTACTTTTAATAAAAGAACGTCTGTATTTTGTCTCAGTCGCTAACAATCGCTCCTCGAGAAAAAATACAGACGTTCTTAATTTACACAGTGATATGAATTGGTAAATTTTTGCGCCACCCTGCACTTCGTGTCACGACGTAAGGGTAAGCAGTGTGGTTTAAACTCACAGACAAAAAGAAAGGGACTCTGGCTATTTTTTCTTGTCCAGTGATTGTTAGCGGACAAGAAAAAATAGCAGAGTCCCTTTTCATAACTTACATTTTAAACCACGCAATTACCCGAAACTAGATATTAGAAATCTACGCGACCAGTATACTGGTCATTGATTACATAGTAAGCTGCATCCTCTTCCGGTTTCAGATACATAGTAATTGTTTTTACTGCTACGCCACCCTCTACAGAATTGAACTGTGCAATTGCACGCTCTGTTAATTCAGCCTCATCAAACTCTTTACCAAGATACTGTAATACGATCTTCTTGGTCGGTTTTCTTGTTACTCTTTTCTTAGTCTCTGTTTTTACAGCATCCGCTTTTGCTTTTACTGTTTTCTTTGCTGCTGTAGCTTTTTTCGTTGTAGCAGCTTTTGCTTTTGTAGCTGTCTTCTTTGCAGTTGTTTTTGCTGCTTCTGCAGTTTTCTCAACAGTCTCAGCCGCTTTTTCTACTGCTTTCTCTGCAGTCTCTTTTACTTCTGCTGCTGCCTCAGTAGCTTTCTCTGCTGCTTTCTCTACAGTTTCTTTCGCTGCTTCTTCTGCTTTTGCTGCTGTCTCTTTTACAGCTTCTTTTACTTCTACAGCTTTCTCCTCTACAACTGCTTTTGTTGCCTCAACTTTCTGAGCTGCTGTAGTTGTTGCCTTTGTTGTATGTACATTTGATGTCTTTCTTCTTGCCATGATAATTGTCCTCCCTCTGACATTTTCGGCATGTCTGCACGATTGCTGACCAATGCCAATTCATAATACCTGATTTTGGATTTCTGTCGATATTATTTAGAACTATTTCTTCTTATATCGTTTTGAATTGTACACCCATTCCCAGATTCTGTCAACAAATTAACAATTTACTATCTTTTTTCAGATCACCACTCAAATGTCATACACATTATAACAAGGACATCTATATTACTGCTTATTCAACAAGCCATCCAGCACCTCAAAGAAGTTTTCAAATGTTTTTTTACAGCATCCCGGATTTAAAATCTCAATACCTTCTGCACCAAGTCCCATCACAGCAAATGCCATGGCTACCCGGTGATCCTCAAAGGTTTCAATCTTGCAAGGCTGTGGCTTACCCGGATGGATGCACACCCAGTCATCCCCTTCTTCACAGGTGATTCCGGCATTTCTCAGATTCGTTACGATTGCATGCAGTCGATCACATTCCTGCCCGCGGATATGTCCCACATGTGTGATTTTTACCGAAGATGAAGCATATGGCGCGATTGCCGCCAACGTCAATGCCTGATCGGAAAAATCGTTCATATTCACTTCCAGACCTTTTAATCCATCCACTGGACCTGTCAGACGGATTCCATCTGCTTCTTCTGTCAGACTGCATCCCATCTGCTCTAATAGCTTCAGGAATTTCATATCTCCCTGCATGCTGTCCCAGTGTACATGCTTTACTTTTGCACTGCCGCCGCTCATAGCTGCTGCCGCATAAAAGTAACATGCCCCAGATACGTCCGGTTCGATCTGATACTCTGTTTTCTGATAACCATCAAATGGTGCTACTGTATAATCGCAGCCGTCAAATCCTGCTTCCACACCAAATTCCTGCATCATCTTCCTCGTAATACGAATGTAGGAACCATCCTTTTTCTCGCTGGTAATATGGATTCGTATGCCGTGTGGAAACATCGGCGCGATCAGCAAAAATGCACTTAAAAACTGTGTACTTGTGCTGATATCCAGATTCAGCACCGCTTCCTGCTCCAGACTCCGTATCTGCGCTCCTGCTCCCGTGATGCGCACCGGAAGATGCCATGCCTCTCCCAGCCATTCCACGGATGCACCAAGACTGATCAGCGCCTCAAAAAGCGGCTGCATCGGACGTTTCTGCATCTGTTCCGATGCGTTGATCACAAAGGTTCCTTCCGATACGCCCAGCATTGCCGTCAGAAAACGTGCTGCGGTTCCCGCACTTCCCACATGAATGGAACCAGCCTGCACCGGAAGGACACCTCCACATCCTTCCAGTTCAACGGTATGTTGTCCTTCATCGATCCGTACATCATATCCCAGTGACTGCAGGGAACTCAAAAAATGTCTGGAATCATCACTGAACAACACACCATGCAGATACACATGACCTTTGCAAAGTGCTGACAGTAATAATGCACGGTTTGTAATACTTTTAGACCCCGGAACCTCTACCGTCCACTGCGCCGGCTTTTTTAATGATCTTACCCTATAACTATCTGCCATTTCCTTCTCCATCCAATTTACTGATTCGCGTCTGTACCGGTTGTATTGCCGTCATTTGTTGTGGAACCGCCAGTAGTATCGCCGGTACTTCCACCCGTATTGTCACCAGAACTATCTCCTTTATTGTCACCGGAAGTATCACCTGTATTGCCGCCTGTATTATCTCCGGTATTGGAATCGGAAGAATCCGGAATATTGCCTCCATTGATACCATCCGTCTCAGAAGGAATATTTCCATCAATACCTGTATTGTTGTTATTATTCTGATCGCCTTGATTTGTATTATCCTGCGTCTGATCAGCCTGATTTGTTGTGTCGTTCTCTGCCGGTGCACTGGAATCGGAGTCATCAAAATCATAAACCTGATCCTTGCTGCCGGATGAATGCCTTGTGTCCAGATCAAAATCTTTTGCATCCAGACCTTCTGTCATGAAAAGCATCGCTTCTTTCCAAACTTTTGCCGGATAAGAATGTCCCCAGATTTTCTTCGTTGCACGCTGATCGTCATATGCTACATAAACAGAAATCGTATAATACGGTGTATAGCCACAGAACCATCCGACTTTGTTTTTATTTGTTGTACCTGTTTTTCCTGCTGCTTCAACATCAGAAGCGCTGTCCCAGTTCAAATCTTCCGCAGTACCACGCTTTAACACACCAGTCAGAATGTCTGTCATCTGATCTGCTGCAGACTGGCTGTATACACTTTTGCTGGTTGGATCTTCATAAATCTCGTCACCATTGGAATTCAGAATAGAAGAAATACAATCTGTCTGTGTATACTCACCATGATTCTCCAGAGTATAGTATGCATTTGCCATCTCAACGGTATTGACACCGTTTGTCAGACCACCCAGAGCAGCACTCAAATTATAATCATCCGATACTACAATTCTGGAGAAATTCATATCCTCTACATAGGAAAGTCCGACCTTTGGTGTAATCTCATTAAACAGAGAGTACGCACATCCATTGTAACTCTGCTCTACTGCCCGGCGTAAACTGTATTTCGTTCCACCCATTTTCTTAATTTCTGCTGAAGTAGATTTCTTTGCACTGGATACATCAATCTCTGTCAATGTAGAATTTGCTGTGTAGCCTTCCTCCAACGCCGGTGTATAAACTGCCAGCGGTTTAAAAGAACTTCCCGGCTGCATATAACTCTGGAAACCACGGTTCAGAGAATAGGTCTGCTGAATGGCATCCTGAGAACGTCCACCGATGATTGCTACTACTTTTCCGGTTTCGTTGTCAATGACTGTCATAGCACCCTGCAGTGCATAAATGCCTGTGGATTCATCCACCTCATCATCACTTTCCAGCTGTTCATTCAGAACTTTCTGCAAGCCCTTCTGCGCATCCAGATTCATGGTGGTAGTTACCTTATAACCGCCTGTATACAATTTATGTTTTGCCTGCTTGTATGCTTCGTCATAATAATTCGTGTATGTTTTATAATCCTCATCGTCATCAAAATGATACTGGAATTCAAACCCATCCAGCTTCATCAGATAACGTACTGCACAGTTAATTGCATAAGTTACTTCATAATTATAGAAGTTGTCATCTTCATCACTGACTGATGCTACAGAAATATTCTCTCCTAAAGCAGATTCGCCATCTTCTTTTGTAATATAACCACACTCATACATATCTTCCAGAATCTTATTTCTTCTGGCAATCGCATTTTCACTGTTTCTCAGTGGATTATAGTATTCCGGTCTGTTTGGAATCGCACACAGATATGCTGTCTCGGACAGGGACAGATCATTGACAGACCGTCCAAAATATTTCTGAGACGCATCTTCCACGCCGTAAATACCATTTGCAAAACAACAGCTGTTGCAGTAAAACTCCATAATCTGCTCTTTACTGTATTTTTTGTTCAGTTCCCATGCAATAAAAATCTCTTTGATCTTACGGGATAATGTCTTTTCGTTGGAAAGGAACGTACCACGCGCCAGCTGCTGCGTGATCGTACTTGCACCTTCTGCCACCTGTCCTCTTGACTTGACGTAATTTAAACAGACACGGACAATTCCCTTGAAATCCACACCACTGTTCTTCCAGAAAGTACGATCCTCAACTGCCACAAATGCATTGACTACATCTGCCGGAATCTGATCGTATTCCAGATAAGTGGCATCCACATCTTCTGACAAAGCCGCCAGCTGAGTGCCGTCATCGCTGTAAATATAAGAAGTCTGTGCCAGACGGAACGTCTCCGGTGTACTCTCATCTACCAGTTCCTTTGCCTCTTTCATGCAGCCAAACAGTGTCTGTCCGGTTGCCTTCTTCAGCATCACATTTCCACCGATAAACAGTGCCAGGACCAAAACTGCCAGAATAATGAAAAAATTTCTCAACCGGCGCATGTTGTCTTTTTTCCGGGCTACTTTCAGTCGCTTCTGATACTTTTCTTCCGAAACCGGATTCTTCTTTTGCTGCTGCTTGACATATTTCACATGTGATTTTATTTTCTTTTTCTTCGTTGCCATACATTAACTCCTTTCGGGGATTTTCAGTACTTCGTAAAAATGTGTCTCGTATTACAAGCATGCTAATATGATTTTGCTCATTATTTCGTGATTTCATCACTCAATCACTTCGCCGTTCGCCAAAAGTGATCAAGCTCCCTATGGCTCTCTTGCGCTCATTATATCATAAGCAAAACCGGCTTATGATCAACATTCGCCGGTCGTCAATCATGCAAGCATGTTGACTCTCTTGCGCTCATTATATCATACATTTTCACTGGCGTTTCTTAAGATATCGTGATTTTACTTTTAAAATCATAGGAAAACTTATTTTATCTTATCTCTTTTTATGCGTCTTCACGCGTCAGCTTCTTCACCCACTTATAACTGCGGAAATGGAGGAACGTCGGCAATCCCTTAAATACCTGATCGGACTGGATCATAATAACAACGCCGACAACAGACCAGTGCCACCAGAACGCACTCATGAAGGACAACGGAATAACGATTGCCCAGGTACTGATCATGTTCATCATCATTGTAAATTTTGTATCTCCGCCGCCACGGATGATTCCCATACTTACCGGCATCTGATAGGACATTCCCACCATAATAAAACTCATAACGATGATCAGCTGATCTGCCATCACCAGTGCAGAATCATTCAAGTTGTACAGTGTCAGCAGCGGTTTTCTCAGTAAAAACAGCGCCAGTCCCAATGCCGCACCGATCAGCACATCGATGACTGCCAGTGTACGTGCATCCGATTTGATTCGTTTCATATCTCCACGTCCAACGGCAGAGCCGATCATAACTGCTGAGGAAGATGACATTGCTACAACGATTACCTTCAAATACTGATAAAAGGTAGTAGCTACGGAGTTTGCAGCGATCGCATCAGAAGAAAGATGTCCAAGGATCGCGGTCTGGAACGGTACGGAGATCGCCCACAGCACCTGAGATAACATAACCGGAATCTCTACCTTTGTATAATCCTGACGCAGTGCTGCATCAAATTTCATAAAGTTTTCGCTGAACAATTTTAATTTTTTATCGACTTTCAGCATGTAGATCACAACAATTGCCAGCTCAACAATACGTGCGATCAGTGTTCCGATGGCTGCACCGCGGATTCCAAGCTCCGGTGCGCCAAAACGTCCGAAGATCAATACATAGTTAATGCCAACGTTTACGATCAGGGAAACAATTGAGATATAAAACGAAATCTTTACAGTTTCCACACAACGCAGCGCCGCCATCAGCACGTTTGTAATAATAAACAGCAGGAAAGTATACTTGATGATACCAAGGTAAGATACACCCTCTGCAATGATTTCCGGATCATTGGTAAAAATAGATACCACCTGATGTGACAGGAAGGTGCAGATCAAAATGGTAATAATTCCACAGATCAGTCCCAGTTTTAACGCGATACCAGTCAGTTTCCGAATTGGCTGCATACGCTGCTGTCCCCAGTATTGGGCACCCAACACGACAAATCCCTCTCCGATTCCAAGAGTGATCTGCTGCACCATAAAGAAAATCTGGTTGACCGTCGCTGCGCCGGACAATGCATTCTGGCTGTAACTACCCAGCATAATGTTGTCTGCCATATTGACACTGTATGCCACAATATTCTGTAACGCAACAGTAATCAAAAGCGGAAACAACGTACGGTAAAATGTTTTGTCTTTTGTAAAAAAGCTCTCTTTTGTTTTCTGTCCCATTAATTTATGTACTCCTTTGATACTTCTATTCTGCCCATATTCAAGTCGAACGCACGTGAGACTTGGTGCGTGATTCTGGTCAGCGCAAGCTGACATCTTCTTTTCAGAATCACTGCACTCTACACTCCGTTCCGGTCGGCGCAAAACCATTTTAGCACAGACATAAGTTTCTTCCTCATATCTGACAGATTTCAGGGCACTATCTTAGATAGTATAGCACCTTTTATTTATAAAGAAAAGTTTCCGTTCGCATACTATGTAAGATGATGTGTAAACTGGCTAGTAAAATAGTTACAGTGTTACAGTTCACACGCGCAATTCGTAAAATAAAAGAAGATAAAGCCAAACTTCGACTTTATCTTGACATTTCTCTGCTCTATATAACTTGTATCTCTTTTATTATAATAATAAGTATCATTAAGATCATCACTACTATAATAGCATCCTCTCTAACTCTCGAATTTGAAAATGCATTTAAGCGGATGCAATATGTTCCTGAATATAATCATGCATATTTTCTTTTTCTATTCCAAGTACCACGGACAATTCCCCGTACAGCTCCTGCTCAGCCACACGCATATACCGCTCATCCAATGCTGTCACCTTCTTGCCCGCTGCCAGACGCTCGTCCTTTCTCTGGTGCAGTGTTTTTAAAATGCTGATCCAGGAACGGCCGCTGCACTCATGCAGAGCGGCTTTATAGCTGGCTTCGCGCTGCTTCTCATTCGGTACTTCCAAAACCTCAATGCTTGGAATATCCTGAATCAGACGCTTTGCCTCCTCCGGAGTCATTACTTTACGGATCATTACCTTGTTACTGTCAATCGGCAGATAGACTGTCTGCTCACTATTCTGCACCGGATGCATAATATAGAAAAGACGATTTCTGTCAACACCGGGAATATCTACGTGCGAAATATCCTGAATCTTGCAGACACCCTTACTTCCATAAACGACATATTCCCCTTTTTCAAACATACACAACGCTCCTTTCTTCTCATTTTAAATGGAAACTTCCATTTTATAACTTGTGTGTGGAAATAAATTGTTAGCCATTTCTCTTTTTTCAACAATTGTTATATATAGTATACCACACTTTCGCAAAAGAAGTCAGTGAATTGTATATATTTTCAAAAATTTTGTGACTTTTTACAATAATCAGTCGATTCGTTTTTATTAGTTTTGCACAACGTTTCTGTAATTCTTTACGCAACATAGACAATAAAGTATGTATTATTCTCTGTAGGCGGGCTTGTTTCATGATGGATTACCATAATTTTTCAATATAGTTATCTGAATTTTCCTATAATAAAAAGGAACCCTGATAACCAGAGTTCCTTTTTCCAGTCATTATTTTTCTTCTTTTTTCGGCGAATGATGCATATCACGAATCGGGATATTTGCATACAATGCCGGAACAGTTCCGTTTCCTGTGTCGGATTCGGTCTGTGTAATCTGGATATCTAATCCTTCCGCATCAATTTCCATATATTTGGAAATCACCTTGATGATATCGTTTTTGATCAGCTCCATCACATCCGGTGAACAATTAGCACGATCTGATACAAGTAACAACTTCAGGCGGTCTTTTGCTACATCCCCGGAACTTTTTCTTTTGAAAAAATCCATAAATCCCATAGTAAAAGCCCTCCTAGTTCTTCTTGAACAAGTTTTTCAGCTTGTCAAACACGGTCTGTTTTTCTTCCAGATTTAAAAATTCCACTGTCTCACCAAGGATTCTTCTGCAGATATTGGAATAAGCCTGTCCTGCCAGACAGTCGCTTCCTACCAGCGGCTCACCCTGATTGGTGGAGATAACGATATGCTCATCATCCGGAACTGCACCAAGCAACGGAATTGCAAGGATATCACATACATCATCTACAGACATCATGTCGCCACGTTTTACCATATCCATACGCAGACGGTTTACGATCAGCTCAGTCTTCTGAAGCTCATTTGCCTCAAGAAGTCCGATGATACGGTCAGCATCACGAATTGCAGATACCTCAGGTGTTGTTACAACAATCGCTCTGTCAGCACCTGCGATCGCATTTTTAAATCCCTGCTCGATACCAGCCGGACAGTCAAGAAGGATGTAATCAAACTCCTCACGCAGCTCATCGGTCAGTTTTTTCATCTGCTCCGGAGTAACGGATGTCTTGTCTCTCGTCTGTGCAGACGGAAGCAGGTATAATTCCGGATATTTTTTATCCTTGATCAGTGCCTGTTTGATCTTGCAGTTTCCTTCTACAACATCTACCAGGTTGTATACGATACGGTTCTCAAGTCCCATAACCACATCCAGGTTACGAAGTCCGATATCGGTATCGATCAGTACGACTTTTTTGTTCAGCTGGGCAAGTCCTGTACCCACATTTGCGGTAGTGGTTGTCTTACCAACACCACCTTTTCCTGATGTAATAACAATTACTTCACTCATTGCATCCAGTCCTCCATACTTTTACTTGTTTCCCGCCTGCAAAAACGGGCATCATTTCTTATTTGGTATAATCGTTCAAACTTGCACGTGTGATCGGCTCTATGTAAATATTGCCGCCCTTTGCAACAGCGATCTGTGCCTCCGGAATTACCGGATTCTTCTCTTTCCGACGCAGTCTGCGCATCGGTTTCATCTTTTTGTCCGGGCTCTTTGCCAGTATATCTCCGATCTGAATCTGAATCGGATCCATCTCAAGTGCCACGATGAAACAATTGCTGTCTCCTGCGGCTCCCGCATAGGCATTGCCCTTCAAAGCTCCAAGCACTATGATATTGCCCTGTGAGATAATCTTCGCACCCGGATTGACATCACCGACGATCACGACACTGGATACGCTCTCCAGCACCTGTCCGGAACGAAGTGTTCCGCGGTAAAATTCGCCTTCTCTGCCGGATACCGAATCGTAATAGGCTTCAATCTGCTGTTTTACCAGATCCGCATGCGTCTCATCATTATCCACAATACAGATGATCGATATACTTGTATTCTCTGTAATGGTCTCTATGATCTGATATTCTTCTTCCTGAGTGAGTGTACGTCCCTCAAAAGAAATCGCCATATTCGCATTTTTGAAAAACTTCTCGGATTCCTGAAATTTCTCCTTAATTGCAGTCAACAGCTCCTGAAACGGCATGTCTTTGTCCAGGATCAGATTGATTCCATATTTATTACTTTTTATGACTACTGCTTGTGACATGTATTTCCTCCAAATTCATCAGACAGGTTTTCAATGCACGGTTCTTCCGCACAGTAAACCATTCTTTAATTATACCGAATCTGGATAAATATGCAATGGTTTTTGCCGGAATCCACTGATAAAATCTGAGATTTTCGGATATTCTAACCAAGAGGAATCTTTCCCTCAGTCTACATTTAGCTCCCACTACGACAAACATACTGCAAAGATATGCACTCACTATGGAAAATAATCGTTTCTGTTCCATAACAAAATTTAGCAAAACAATTCATAAGGAGTTATTTATGTATTACACACTACATCAGCGACTAAGAAAAATAGAACTTGATTTTAAACCGGATTTAAACTTGTCAAGGCAGAATCCCATTCAACACGACTCTGACCTGACAGACTCTATTCGACATAATACATCATCCTCAGATTCAACTTCAAACGATTCCACTTGCATAGAAACCGTGCTGACACTCTCCCCGGCACAATGGGAACAGCAAAAAGCATCCCTGCATTTTCCATCCTACGCTGGTTTGGAAAACACCATCATCCGCAGCTGCAAAGCAGAGATCTATCCCCATTACATCTCCGGAAGCATGTGTATTCCCGACCGCAAACGACTGTTAGAATCGCCACTCTGCTTTACGTTTTATATGAATGAAGCCTGTATGGTATTTGTATCGGATGATTCTGTACCTGACCGCATTATTGAAACGATGATTCACCGTTACGAAAGCCAGGAAATGTCTCCGGAACTGTTTTTGTATGGATTTTTCTCGGAATTTCTGACGGATGATATGGAACTGTTAGAATCTTATGAACGCAAACTGTTTTTGCTGGAAGAAAATGCCATGCGGGGCAATATCCACGACCTGATGCCCCGGTTATTAAAAAACAGGCGGGAGTTAACCCGCCTGCGCAATTATTATGAACAGATTGACGATATGGCTGGACAGCTGCAGGGCAACGTCCGAAATTATTTCGACCCGGAACGGCTGCAGCTGCTTCAGCTCATCGGCGACCGCGCCTGCCGTCTCCAGCAGGTAGCGCAGCAATCGATTGATTACTGCCAGACCCTGCGGGATTTTGAACAGGCGCAATCCGATCACAAACAGAATAAAACCATGCAGCTGATGACGGTTCTGACTTCTGTCTTTTTCCCGCTCACCGTCATCACCGGCTGGTATGGCATGAATTTTACCCATATGCCGGAGCTGGAAGCCCGTTATGGCTATCCGTTGTTAATCGCCATCAGTCTCGGCGTGATCGCCGTGGAGTTCTGGATTTTGAAAAAACGTAAGATTATATAAAAGTTACAGATTATTGATGATCAGCACGATTCCGGAAAGAATCAGTAACACAATCACAATCTTCTTAATGACTTTCTCATTCAAAACCGAACTGCTCTTCATTCCAAGAAATACTGCTGCCAGCATAAACGGAATCAGGATCACGACCTGCTTAAGCACTGCAAGTGTCAGGATTCCAGTCGCTGCATACAAAATAATACGGATCGTATTTTCCACCACAAATACCACACAGATATTTGCCTTGAATTCATGACTGTTTTCCGCCACTCTGCTCACATAAGCCGCCAGCAGTGCACCTACACCATACAGACCGCAAAGCAGACCGGAAATAATTCCAATCTGTACCAATACAAATTTGGAACCGCCGGACTTTTTGTTGCTACTTTTGCTGCTTTTCATTTCCCGAAACAGCATTTCAATGCCAATGATAATAACTGCGATGCCAAAAATCACTTTCAACAGACCAGCATCTGTGTGTTTCAACAAAAAGATTCCCGGAATGCTGCCCGCCACGACCAAAGCGGTTAGTGGAAGCCAGATTTTCCAGTTCAACGATTTCCGTTCTTTCCAGACTAAAATAATATTGCTCGGATACCCCAACACTACTTCTAACGGTGAAATATTAATATTGTTTGCCGTGTAGCTTAAAATCCCGTTAAAAATCAGGGTGTTCGCAAAGCCGCATAGACCCTTGATAAAAAATGCAACCAGTGTTGCAATGATAAACCAGATCATAAGTTTTCTTCTCCTTATTTACATGTATGATTCTATAATACCTCTTGCTCTATACCAGATTTTTGACAAACAATTACAGAATCTTATTTTTATTGTGTATTACGAAAGATCAGCTGATTTTTGTAAATTCACAGTATCACTTATGATCGAATTTATCCAGTTTTTTATCCAAAAAACACGCAAACGTGACAATATAAGTCATTTTTGCGTGTTTTTCTTTTTCAGTTATTTTTAATATATATATTTTTGCTACTCACCATCCAGCGTATTCAAGTCGAACGCACGTGAGACTTGGTGCGTGATTCTGGTCAGCGCAAGCTCACACCTGATATTCTCTTACTGATTAATCCAAAATATTTCCATCAATGGAGATGGTCACTACCTGCCATGGAATAAATTTACCGCTTGCCTGTAATGCCTTCTTTGCTGCAGACTCCAGACCACCACAGCACGGAACTTCCATACGTACAATCGTAACGCTCTGAATATCATTATTGGAAATAATCGTTGTCAGCTTTTCGCTATAATCAATATCATCCAGTTTCGGACAGCCGATCAGAGTTACTTTGCCTTTCATGAAATCTTCATGCATGCGGGCATATGCATAAGCGGTACAATCTGCTGCGATCAGTAATTTTGCACCATTGAAATACGGTGCATTCGGAGCAACCAGCTTGATCTGGCACGGCCACTGTCCCAGACGGGAAACACTCTGCTGCGGTGCAGCCGGTGCGCTCTCCCCAGTCTCTTCCAGACGTTGGTTCAGCATACGCATCCGTGTGCCCGGGCATCCGCCAGCCATCGGTGCATGTGCCGGTGCGGAAGTTCCTGCTGATTTCGCGTTCTCTGCATCTTTTTTTGCTTTGTTTGCCAGAACAGCTGCCTCATCGTACGCTGCTGCTTCACGCTCAACAAATGTGATTGCATTGGTCGGACAGGCTGGCAGACAATCACCAAGACCGTCGCAGTAATCGTCACGAAGCAGTTTTGCTTTTCCGTTTACCATGCCAATGGCACTCTCATGACAGGCATTTGCACATGCGCCGCACCCGTTACATTTTTCTTCATCAATATGAATAATTCTTCTTACCATAAGTTTGTTCCTCGCTTTTTTATTTGTATTTTTTCGTTTTTTCAATTTAAAAAACATATCTTTTGTACCTTATTGTTGTTCTCTTTTGTAAGATGTACTTAGCATACAGTGGTTTTAGAGAAAAATCTGTGGTTTTAACCACGAAATATTTTTTATTGCAAAAATTTGTAATCATCACAGCTTATTTTTATAGCCATTCCCGCAAAAAGCCTTCCATTTCCTTCAAATCATCCGAAAATAATACATGTTTCATTTTATCTTCCGCCAAAAATCCCGCATCTTCCATCGTCTGAAACATCTGCTTCAACGGCTCATAAAATCCATTGCGATTAAACAAAATACTCGGCTTATGGAATACTCCGATCTTCGTCAACGTAATCGTTTCCGATATTTCATCCAACGTACCAATACCACCCGGAAGTGCAATAAACACATCCGCCAGCTCCAGCATTTTCCGCTTCCGCTCACTCATATCCTCTGTAAAAATTAATTTTGTCACATAAGGCTGTGGACGATTTTTAATAAAAGCAACATTTCCCGGAACAACGCCGATCACTTCACAACCAGCATCGTGTACTTCTTTTGCGACGATTCCCATCAGACCGGATTCACCACCGCCATACACCAGCGTATGTTTGGATGCTCCGATCCACTGTCCCAGTTCTCTTGCAGCTTCTGTATAAAGTTCCTCTTTGCCAAATTCAGATGCACAGTAAACAGCTATTTTCATATGTATCTTTCCTCCTGATTCATGAAATACTCTACAATCATTCTCAAATAATTTATCATGAACTCCCACAAACTTTCCTGTCAAACTAAAAAATACGCAGCCGTTTCCGGCTGCGCACTTTTTCGGACAATCCGCAATCACACGAAATGCACCGCTAAGCCTACGCTATTGAAAAAAGTGTCGTGGATTAGGCAACTGCAAGCAGAAGCCCTCTTCTCGAACGAATCATCCTTTTTCATTGTAGCACCAATAAAGCTCTATGAAAAGCCTAAAATTACGCTCTCAGCTTTTGCGTAACGACATCACGTTGTCCTTATTCCACAAAATTCCCACGTCAATGTATTCAACAGCAAGTATTCTTCTGTGCCTATCGGACTTCCATCACTACGCGTGGAAAATACATCACAGGAAATCAGATTTCCGGCTCTGCTGATTCCCTCCACAGGCGTATGCCCTACAACCTGAAGCAATTTACGCGGCTTATACAATTTCATTTTCGAATGTTGCGGTCTGAGCCAGATCGGTGATGCATCGTTCCACATCTCCGTTCGCCCCAGTTTATTAATCTCCCCTACAACCGCATCCACATCATCGTATTTTGCTTTCGGGACATATCCTTCCACAAAGTCATTCAACACACCTGCATGAGAAAAAAGCACATTATCAATTCTTTGCACATACTGGATCGGATTATTTTCCGTAACAACCGAACGCAGATCAAGTAATTTTTTCTGAACGGTATAGGATGCCATGCTGCTGTATCCGGTTTCTAACTGATTCCAATGATAACTCAGGTCATGATTTCCAAAACACCATGCCGTATCAGGAAACTTTATCGCAAACTTAATTGCTTCATCATATGTTTCTTCATACAGGGAAACATCGTATTCCTTTCCCCAGTCATCTGCCAGATCCATCAGACAGACTACGCGATCTGCAATCTTCTGATGCATGAGTGCAGCGGCATGTTGAAACATATATGGTTTTAAATGAACATCGGGAATTACCAAAACTTTCATTGTCACACCTCATTTTTTCAACCGTAAATTCAAGTCGAACGCACGTGAGACTTGGTGCATGATTCTGGTCAGCGAAAGCTGACATATTCTTTTCAGAATCACTGCACATCCACGCGGAGCGTTTATCTCAGTCGGAGATTGTACTCCCACTGAGAAAGACTTGTTTTTACTCACCACTTGCAGAAGTGGGAGTCTTCTCGACTGAGATAAAAGGACTCATGCTATCGTTGCTAATCATAAATCCTAAATCCACTGATATGCCGTCCATTTAGCCAGCGTTCTTTCATGTCTGTCTGTCCTTCCGGTGGCCAGATCAGTAATTCAGAAATCATAAAATCTGCATCCTTCATCGCGCTGGTATCCTGAATCTCACAATGATAAAAACCAAACCTTTTTCCTGGAAGCGAATTGCTCCGTCTGCAATTATCAATCAACGGACGAATGTCTGTCAGTTTTACATCCTCCAGATAAAACAGAAATAAGTTCGGCATATCCTGAACAAAAGATAAGTCACTGATATTTTTGCCATACAAAATAAACAAATCGCAAAGCTCATGAAACTGCTGCACAAAACTATAATCTTCTAGCGGAATCATAATATAGCATCCAAGCACTTTGCATTTTTTCACATCTGCCATAATAGCTTCATCCTGCAAATCTTCCACGGCCAATGTTACCCGCGGAGTTTTCATATTGATCGCACTAGAAGTCAACTTCCACGGAATAAAACATCCACCCACGTGTTTTCCATCTTTATTAATGGCAATACTTGTATATCCCTGCTCTGAAGCCGCCTCTCTTAATATTTCTCTGTCTTTTTCTTCCATATCCCAAATTCCTCATCAGTTTTTACTCAACGGTATTGGTTGTTCTTATTCTGCAAATTTAACCAATAACTTACCGTTGTTCCTACCATCCTTGACAGCTTCATAGCTATCTCAATTGATAAACTTTGCTCTCCACGAATCAGCGAACTCAAATTCTTTGGCGTTATATCAAGTCTTTTTGCAAAATTTTCCTAGGTAACACCACTTTCATCAATAAGCTCATTTATATAATATCCTGGACGAAATGCAATTGTGTTATTATGTTCTATATAGTTATTCATAACGTTTGCTCACCTCCGCTATCTCTATTTTGGCAGAAAGATCGACATCACAATAATATCCTTCATGGTTTCTGCTTAGAGCTGGTCGTCTTCATAACTGATACGAAAATGTTATTGCAACAATTTTATTATATCCCTAATTATAAGCGCATTCTCTCCAAATACGCAATCAGATTTTTCATCTTCTGCTTCTGAGATATCCGTGTCAAAACCGATTCCAACTACACGCATGGTAACCGGACTTTCATCTGACACAAATACGTCGATGGCAGTATCGTCATTTACGCCATACAATACCTGTCCACTCATTTCTTTTCCTCCAGAATCGTATTTTTAAATCTCTGATTTTTTCTTTTTTTCTGCCACACCACAGACACCATTGCTGCCACCAGAAAACCAATACTGATCCATTGCGATGTTGACAGTCCTGCATAATATCCTCTCTCAGCATCGTACCTCAGATTTTCCAAGCAAAACCGCAAAATAGCATACAAGATCAAATAGGTTTCAACAGTATAATACCACTGCTTCTTTATCTGCAAATATAAAATAGCAAATGCAATGATCATTAAGCAAGCTGATTCTACCAACTGAACCGGGAATAATTTTATGCCCGGAATTGCATAAGAACCTTCCGGAAAAACGACCGCTCCAATTCCATCATATGGGATTCCATAACAGCATCCTGCCATAAAGCATCCCACTCTTCCAAAACTATGCATAAATGGTATAAGAAATATAAATTTTCGAACATATATCCCTGCCGGGATCTTGTGAATTTTTCCTGCCAGAAATACGAAGATCAATCCAAAGATCAATCCTCCATAAAATACAAATCCGCTCAACATTAAGGCATTAAAATATTGGAAATCTGTAATCCGCGACCAGTCGATGCTTTTATAAGAGACCAGAAGATACAATAGCTTTGCTCCCAGGAAGCCGCCTAAAATACAGTAAGCCTCTAATATCATCCAGTCATTAAAATCCAGTTTTTCATGCTTCAACACAAAAAAAGCAATGATATTCCCTATTACAACCCCAGATGCAATCAACAAACCATAGGACGGAATTGTCAAACCAAATAAATGTAAATATACGTGCATGTTTCCTCCTGAATATAAAAAAGGCTTCCGCATAATGCGGAAACCCCATTCTTAACTTTTCCAAACTTATAGACTAGTACAAACTAGCAAGACCAGCAGTGCAACCTATGCAAGCGATATATAAGATAAGGCTAAGTACTAAACCAATGATAGAGCAAACTAAACCACCGGTAGCGATACCTTTATGCTCCGGATTTTTTCTTCCAATCGCTCCTAAAACAATACCAATAATTGCTAAAATAGCGCCTAACCAACCAACTAATCCACCGGAAACAGCGCCAATGATAATTGAAATAATACCAAGTACTAATGATGCTACAGCCATTACAACTTCCTCCTGTTTTCTTATCTTTTGTTTTTCTGTAATTATCGCAGTAATTTATTATTTTGTCAATCTATTTATAAAATTTCTATAAATTTTTAATCAAAAAACTTTATTCTTGATAATAAAATATGCGTTTTACGCAAAATGGGCAATCCCATCAAGGGACTACCCATTCATTTTTTTATGCTATAAGAAATAATATCTATCTCATTTTTAGTACAGTTTTGCACCGGCCGGAATATGATTATCAACCATCAGAAGGTGAAGTTTCTCCTCTCTCTCTTCCTCATGGATTGCGGATAATAACATACCACAGGAATCAATTCCCATCATGGCTCTTGGCGGCAGGTTTGTGATAGCGATCAGTGTCTTGCCAACCAGTTCTTCCGGCTCATAGTAAGCATGAATACCACTTAAGATTGTGCGGTCTGTGCCTGTTCCGTCATCCAGAGTAAACTGTAACAGTTTTTTGGATTTCTTTACAGCTTCGCATGCTTTTACTTTTACTGCACGGAAATCAGATTTGCTGAATGTATCGAAATCTACTTCTTCTTTGAACAGCGGCTCGATCTCTACTTTGGAGAAATCAATTTTCTCATTTGCAGTGAAGAATCCGTTGTTGTCTCCTGCTGTTACTGCCTCTGCATCGTTTCCTGCTTTTGCAGCTTTTTTGTCAGAATCCAGACTCTTCATTGTCGGGAATTTTTTTGATTGCTAAGCTAACTCTTGTATATCCTTGCAAA
>ERZ773169.1065-NODE-1065-length-26739-cov-3.802279_pt1 | contig 26739 bp, 20 predicted proteins | sample MGYA00580536_ERZ773169 | MGnify/ENA primary metagenome ERZ773169 (study PRJEB29015, sample SAMEA2737814) | human gut metagenome | biome: human gut; feature: human-associated habitat; material: faeces | place: China | collected 2012 ... | reverse complement strand
CGGTTTCCGATGTCTTTAATACATCCTCCTGAATCTCCTCCACCGTCATGATCCTGTCTGACTCCTTCTGATTTTCCTGCACTTCTGGCAAGGTTCCATCTTTTTGATTTTCTTCTTCCTTTTCTTCCCGCTCTCTGCCTTTTTTCTCCGCCGTCTTCTGATATTCCGTTCCTGTTTTCTCCGTTTCCTTCCGAGGTTCCGTTTCTTTTTTCTTCCACTCGCGGAAATTCTCCGGCCGGATCGGCTGATCATCCCATTCCGTTCCCCAGAATCCGCCGGCATCGGAGATCAGAAGCAGTCCTCCAAGCTCCTGAAGACTTTTTCCCATGCCTCCAATATCCCCTGTATCCGTCTCCAGTGCGCACTCGATCCGTTCCCGCCCTGTAACACAGTTTCCGATCAAAATACCATCCATCAGCCCTTCCTGCCGCACAAACCCATACACTCTGCACCGACTTCCAGGCTCCAGTCCAACGCAGCGCAGATGAACCTCCACACGGCATTTCCTATCTCTGGCCTCCACCCTCACATAACCGCTGCTGCTATCTTTTTTTCCTTTCCGATACTCGTACACATACGCAACAAAACGCTGATATCCAGCCAACGCACGTCCCTCCGGTATTTCGGTTTCGTTAATATATATGAAGATCGAGAGAAATCATTCCATCAACTGAAAAAAGCTCCAGGATGTACAAACATAAAAAAGAACCCCTCAACCAAGGGATTCTCAAGCTGTTAGTCGAAAGAATACGGCTATACCCGAATCAGTACACCGAAACAGAATATTAACAGACAGGTGAAGAATTAAGACGTACAGAAAATTTGCGCATTTTTCAAAAAAGCATTACTATCTTAGAACATTCTGCGCTTGTCAGGATTTTCCGTATATGCTACACTGTACGGGAACAATCGTGTTACAGGGTGGCTGACCTCTAGTCCCAAAAGGATGGAGGTGGTGCTGATGAACAACAATTATTTTGACTTCAAAGATCTTATGGCTTTTGGCATGTTCATTCTAGCATTGCTTACGTTCGTATTAACGTTTTGTAAGTAATTCTTTACATAGAAAAACCACCCCAAAACTTTGGCCGAGTACAGGGTGGGATTTTCTAATCTTCTCTTATAAGGTCAACCCCTTGTGGACGGTTGTTCTTTATATCTGTATTATAGCACTGCTATTTAAAGCATTCAAGAATATTTTCATCTGTAAATATAAAAAAGCCCCTGGTGGTCCATGCTCGGGACATTCACCAAAGGCTTTCTCCTTTCTTTTCTCATTGAGGTAACACAAGGTAACACAAACTTACGTTCTCTTATTTTTCACAAGCAAAAAAAGAACCCCTCAACCAAGGGATTCTCAAGCTGTTAGTCGAAGCGACAGGATTTGAACCTGCGACCTCTGCGTCCCGAACGCAGCGCTCTACCAAACTGAGCCACGCTTCGTTATTCTGTTTCAGTTGTTTGTGTGTTGCTCAACTGCAAGAGCTATTATATTAGAGTTTCTGTACTTTGTCAATAGAAAAAATTAAAATTTTTCAAAAAAATCGAATTTTTTCTTTTTTCCTGCTTCGGGCATGCATTTTTGCAGACCCGAAGCAGTTTTGAGAAAGGTTCTTTATAACATATCAAGTATATTCAAGTGAAATATATGCTTATTTCACTGTAACTGTTACCTTTTTTGTGATTCCGTTACTGCTTACATAGATAACAGCTTTTCCTTTTTTCACACCTTTAACAACACCTTTGCTGCTTACAGTAGCAACTTTTGTATTGCTGCTTCTGTAGGTGATCTTTGCCTTTGAAGTAGCAACTGCCTTGATGGCTGTTGTTTTCTTTGCTTTTACACTTACAGCTGTTTTGGATGTGATCTTCAGGCTGCCTTTTTTTACTGTGATCCTGCAGGTTGCTTTGTAGCTTCCGCATTTTACTGTAATTGTAGCTGTTCCTGCTTTTTTTGCTGTTACTTTTCCGCCTGCGCTTACCACTGCAACGGATTTATTACTGCTTGTATAAGTAACTTTTCCGCTAACGCCTGTTTTTTTCACTTTGATCTGGCTTGTTCCACCCACAAATACAGTCTTCGCTGAAGCCGAAGCTTTTACAGACGGCTTCTTAACTGTGATCTTGCAGGTTGCTTTATAATTTCCGCATTTCGCTGTGATCACAGCTGTACCTGCCGCCTTTGCAGTTACCTTTCCATTTGCGGCTACAGCTACAACAGATGGTTTACTGCTTGTATAGGTTACTTTTCCGGTAACACCTGCGGTCGTTGCTTTCAGCGTCACTGTAGCTGGAGATCCTTTTACATAAAGCGTCTTCGCTGATGCATTCAGTTTTACAGATGGCGTTTTTACAGTAAGCTTGTACTGTGCAGTTTTTCCTGCTGCAGATGTTGCTGTGATCACGGCTGTTCCTGCTGCTTTCGCAGTTACTTTTCCGTTCTCGTCCACAGATGCAACCGTTTCATTATCGGAAGCGTATGTTACATCCTTGCAATTCTCGCCTGTTGCTTCAAGCTGTCTGGAGCTTCCGATATAAAGAACTCCTGAATTTTCTTTAAAAGCAATTGTTCCATACACCAGCTGAACAGAAACATCCGCGTGATCATCACTGGAGACTCTTACTGTATAGGTTTCATTTTCCGGTCTCGCTACAGTAGAATCCAAAGCAACCACTCCATCTGCGGCTACACCATCCTGTACAAGATATGTTGTCTGTGAATCATGTCCGACACCTGTTGTATAGAAAACAGATACCTTCGGATTTTTGTATTTATCAAGATTTGCAAGCTTTACATGGGTGCTGTCCGTAAATTCCGGAGAAACATCCATCTCTTCTGTTGCCTGCGGTTTGATATAAATACCATCTGCAAATTCATATACATACGCACCGTCTGCCATAATATACGTGATCCTGTTTACGGTTTTTCCTTCAAGACCTGCATCTTTTGCAAAGGCAGCCTTATATACCTTCACCCACATCTCGTTCATATGACGCATACCATATTTTCCGCCATCTGTTGTTTCCAGGATCATTCCCTGGATCCCGGAGTTAACTGCAAAACCAGCATCACTCTTTGTGTCGCGGAGATATTTTGTGCTGGTTTCTTTTACTTTGATCTCATAATCTCCCCAACGAGAAGATGTATTGAGTGTTGCCTCCGCATCTGTCACAGTTGCCTTTACATTAAATTTTGTAGCACTGTATGTTCCATCTGCATTCAATGTTTTATACTGCCCAGGCTCTACCGTCGGAGTACGTCCAAGGGTGATCCCTGCTGCTTCTGTATATGCTCCGCTTTCCGGAAGTTCTCCCGCTTCTGAAAGGATCCGCGCCTCTACATACGTTTTTGCATCTGTAGCTACACTAACCTTTTTTACTCCTGCGATCTCATATCCATTTTCTGTCAGATTCTGAACATCTGCATTTCCGAAAGCAGTGCTTTTTCTGGTTGTGGCAGATGTAACGGAATCATATTTGCGGCTCGTTGCATCTCCTGCATAAAATTCCTCGTATGACAGAGATGCCGTACCGTAAAGTGTTCCTGTCAGTGCCTGATGTCCATTTGCCGCCTTATAATAAATATCCGTTCCCGGAATCTGTGTATATCCATCCACTGCTCCCTTTACCCAGTAATAGGAGACATTGGAAACCGTGATCGGCTGGCCTGTCAGTGTGATATTTTTTGTCATATCCACATAATTGTCGCTTGAGATCATAACCGTGTAAATCTCATCCCCGGCCCTGGCTACACTGCTGTCAAAGGTTACCACCCCGTTCTCTGCCACTGCATGATCTACAACATATGTTGTTTTTTTACCATGACCGCTTCCTGTTGTGTAGTATACGGAAACCTTAGGGTTTTCATATTTGTCAAGGTCATCAACTTTAACCTGGGTTGTATTTTCTTTTACAAAAGCCGCCTGTACCTTCATTCCTGCTTCAGGCTGTTTTTTTACAAGAGGAGCTTTGTCTCCAAACTCATATACATAGGAGCCGTCCGGAGTAATATAAGTCACCTTTGATATTTTTTCCCCGATAAGCCCGGATCCTGCTGAAAATGCAAGTTCGTAAGGCTGTACCCAGATTTCATAGGTATGACGAAGTCCTATCTTCTTACCACTGGCGGTTTCAAGGATCACTCCCAGTGTATTTCCACCTACAGCAAAATCACCCTGTCTGGAATTGCGGAGATATTTTGTGCCGGCTTCTTTTACCACCAGCATGTAATCGCCCCAGATTGACGGTGCCTGGATCTGGGCAGTTGCATCTGTAACTGTTGCTTTTACATCGAATTTTGTTGCACTGTATGTTCCGTCTGTATTCAGTGTTTTATACTGTCCTGCTTCCTGTGACGGTGCTTCATTCAGCGTAATATCTGCTGCCTCTGTATAGACACCCTTTCTCGGAAGCTTGGAAGCAGCTTTCAGCGCCTGTGCAGCTACATAGGTTTCCGCATCCACTGCAACACTTACATTCTTCACACCCTGGATCTGATATCCGGAAGAGGTCACCTCTGTGCTGTCCTCATTGGTAAAAATCTGATTTTTGCTTGTTGTTGCCGAAGTGATAGCGTCATAGCTCTCCTGAGTGGTATCGCCGGCATAAAATTCCGAATAACTTAAGGTTGTCGTTCCGTACAGCTTTCCGCTCAGAGCTGTCTGCCCGTCTGCTACTTTTACATAAACGCCTGTTGTTCCTATCTGTGTATATCCCTCTGCCGGCTGCATGGACCAGAGATATTTCACTCCTGCAACAGTGATCTCAGAAGCATCCTGAAGAACCTCGCCTGCTTCTGCCATAAATGCTTCTCCATCACCGAATGCCTCTTCTGTATCCTCCTGGATCTGCGGCTCCTCTTCCTGTTGAATCTCTTCTGCTGAAATTTCTGCTACTTCTTCCTGAATAGCTTCTGCATCACTTTCTTCCGGCTCTTCCGACTGGATATCAGCTTCACCAACTTCCGGCTGGCCCTGGGAAACAGACTCCTGATCCTCGTTCTCTCCTTCTTCCTGTGCTGTATCTCCTTGTGTTTCTTCTGACACGTCACTAAAAACTTCCGCCTCAGACGCCATTGCCGTTACCGGCACTCCTGACGCGATCACCGCTGAGCTCAGAACGAGTGCAGCTGACTTCTTAAAAAGCTTCCACTTATGCATACCTGTCCTCCTCTTTGTCTTTTATATTACACAACTTTATACCAGATCATGACCTTACAGCTGCTCTGGTTAATTGAAATTTCTTCTGCAGGATATTCAACATATGTCAGTTTCCGCAGAAGTGCTCTGTCAAGCACGCTTTAGTTTGTCTAAACTAACATATCGTCATTTTATCAATGCTTAAATTATTTGTCTATACATATCTGGCAAAAAAGCCTCACGGTTATTGTTGTTTTTTTCTCAACTAAAAATTGTTTTCAAAATATTTATATTATTATCTAATATTTCAAACAAAAAAAGTATATATTCCAAGACATCATTTCAGGAAATGCAACAGCTATTGCCATTTCCTCCGGCATTCTCAGATCATATACTTTTTTATATTTCTATATTTTTGCTTTCTTTTATGCCCAGCGGCTCTTCTGTTCTTCGCAGATACTGTTCCACTGGCAGTTTCCACAGATTTCCTTACGTTTATCCATCGCAAGAATTTTTTCCTGGACTTTTTTTGTAAATTCGCTGAAGTGCAATGTCTGTCCGGCCTTCAGTCCACATTTTTCCAGCACGGCATTGTCATACTCTGCCACTTTATCTCCGGTTTCGCAATGTCCGCCCAGATTATTCGGACAGGCAGAGCAGATCTCATCCGTATCCACATGAAGCCTTATTTTCTTTCCCTCCAGAAAAATCTTCAGCATCTCGGCCATATGTGCAGTAAAACCGTTACTGTAGCCTTCCCCCTTAAAATACGCCAGGCACATACCATGATGAGGGCGCAGAGGAATGACTATTTCCTCTGTGCCCTCATCAGAAGCATATGCCGCAGCACTGCTTTTATCTTGCATATTTACGTACCTTTCCTGATAAAACATAAGCCAGTGCGATCTTGATAAGATCTGGAATGATAAACGGGAACACACACCAGCCAAGAACTGCCATAAGGCCTACCGGACCTGTGCTTCTTGTGTAGGCAAACATAAACCATGCGGTTCCAAAGGCATAGCATACGATCAGTCCAACGATCATGGAAATGATCTGAACGACCGGCTTTCTGCCAAAAACGTGCTCAAATGCCCACATAACAAGTGCGGAAAAGATAAATCCAATGATATATCCACCTGCATTTCCGAGAAGAGCTCCAATGCCTCCGGAAAATCCTGCAAAAACCGGAACTCCTACTGCTCCAAGAAGAACGTAAACCAGAACTGCCAGAGTTCCTCTTTTTCCTCCAAGCACACCAACTGCCATAAATACTCCGAATGTCTGCAGAGTAAACGGTACCTGTGCCGGAATGGAAATCCATGAGCAAACTGCCATCACTACTGCAAAAACTGCACTGTAAACAAGATCATACGTCTTGCTTCTGCCTGCTGCCACTGTTGTCATAATAATCTGTATCCTTTCTTTCCTTTTCTGCTTTTCCTGTCGGAAGATCATTCCTGTCCTTTATAAATGATATCCGCTCTTTCGCTGTTAACAATTTAACACAGCAGGATTTTAATGTCAACTTAATTTTATTTTTTAAGTTTACATTTTACAATGCCGTTTACTACTATGTAAACCTGCCATTTACAAATGATATTGTCAATTTTCACTTTCAAATTCCCCTCTCTGATGCTATACTGAAACCAATGAGTTTTCAGCAAAAAGGGGGATTTTTCCACATGGATATACACGATATTCATAACATCAGCACCAACTGCACACGGACTGAATTTGTAGGGACCGCAGTCCTTGACACAATCGGACTCGTGATCTCCGGAGTTGATGATTCTCTGCTTAAAGAGATGAACGTAGGTACCCAATACCACTGTCTGGGGCTTTTCAGTTCCCGAACAGGCGCTGCCGGCCAGATCACAGCTATTGACGATGCAGTAAAAGCCACAAATACAGAAGTCCTTTCCATTGAACTTCCAAGAGACACCAAGGGCTGGGGCGGTCATGGAAACTATATCGTCCTTGGCGGAAATGATGTATCCGACGTGCGTCACGCCATTTCTCTGGCTCTGGAACTGACTAACAAATATGCAGGTGAGGTCTACATCAGTGAATCCGGCCACCTGGAGTTTGCTTTTTCCGCAAGTGCAGGTCCTGCTATCCATAAAGCCTTCGGCACACCTCTGGGTGAAGCATTTGGTTTCATGGCAGGTTCTCCGGCTGCTATCGGTCTTGTGATGGCAGATAATGCCGTGAAATCCGCAGCAGTATCCATTACACAATATATGACTCCGAATATCGGTACCAGTCATTCCAATGAAGTGATCATCGCCATCTCCGGTGATGCCAGTGCTGTAAAAGCTGCTGTACTGGAAGGCCGTCAGACAGGCCTTGAGCTTCTCATCGGTATGGGAACCTATCCGGAGATCCCGGGTACGCCGTATCTATAAAATCTCCGGATTGCAGGAAATTTGTGAATTTCCACACACTACACTTCACGAAACACATATCTGCGTCATGCATACAAAAGCAGCGCTGCAAGGATCCGCATACGATCCTGCAGCGCTGTATTTCTCTTAAATATTCTCCTCTGGATTTTCCCGGATCAACCCACCTGATATACATCTGCTGACTGAAGTCCGAAGCTTAATGCCTCAGAATGGCTTCCACAGTAGATATCCACATGTCCGTAAGGAGTTCCCAGATCCTCTACCGTATAAACAGTGCCGTTGATCAGAAGCTTGGTCCCAAACGGAACACCTGCCATAGCAACGGTACGTCCTGCTGTCGGAACTGTTCCGCTGGCGGTAAGATTGCCGGCTGTACCGCAGCACTGTGCACAGTTGCAGTATGCGGTCAGTGTAAAGTTTCCAAGATATGTTCCCTGACTGGAAGAACCGGAATCGGACGTATCCGCAGAGGCATCTTCCGTCTCCTCGGGAGCTGTCTCATCATTGGAAACCTCCTGGGAGCTGTCCTCGGAAACATCTTCGGAACTTCCAGACTGTACATCATCCGCTTCCTCTTCCTCCTCTACAACAATGTCTGTACTTGTAGAGCTGCTGGAAGACTCGGTTGTATCCTCCTCCGGATCATAGCCGTAATCATCGTCAGAATCAGCCTCTTCGCTGTCCTCGTTATCCTGATCGGCTTCTTCCTGGGCTGCCGCTTCTGCTGCCTGTCTCTCAGCCTCTGCTGCCGCTTCAGCCTTAGCTTTCTCTTCTGCAGCCTTCTCCGCCTCTGCCTGCTGTACCAGAGCGGTAATACTGCTGTCTGCATTACTGATATCTGCCATCAGCTGCTGAGCCTCTTCCTGGCTGGCGCTGATCTGGTTTACATAAGAGTTAATATCATCGCTTGTGCTGGAAGCCATGGACTGCACTTCCTGCTGTTTGGCTGCACGCTCCGTCATCAGATCATCAATCTCTGCGGACTCCGTCTCAACCTTTTTCTCATTCTCCTGGATATTCTCCTGAAGACTCACATATTTATCCAGCATGTCTCTGTCGTATGTAGAAATCTGGATCGCATTCTCCGCGCGATTGAGAAATTCTGCAAGGCTTTCGGAAGAAAGCAGTGTCTCCAGCGCGGAAGTTCCGGCATTTTCATACATATATGCGATTCGAAGCTTCATGGATTCATACTGATCTGCAGAAGCTTTCTTTGCTTTTTTCAGTTCTTTTTTTACTTTATTTAATTCATCTTCCTTCTCAGCAGCCTGGATACTAAGCTCAGAAATGCTGTTGGTAAGATCCTCATACTGTGCGTTTAAATCAGCCAGATAGCTCTCCAGCTCCTGCTTCTTGCCCTCCAGTGTGCCGATGCTGCTCTGTACCTGCGCAAGACCCTCCTCAGCGGCCTGTTTCTCCGCCTGTGCCTCTGCGATCGCAGCGTCTGTACCTGATGCATATACGGTGCTTCCCATGGAAAGGGTCAGCATACCTGTAAGCAGTAATGTGAAAACTTTTCTATTCTTCATATAAACACCTTTCGTCCTTTCATGGATTCTAGTATAACACATTTTTCATAAAAAGCAATAATTTTATTTTATTTTTGTAACAAATACGTAATAATTTAAATTTTTATGAACTGAAAAGCATTTTTTTGTTTTCCGGAGCATAAAAAAACTGCCCTCTCACAGATTTATCTGTAAAACGGCAGTTTTTATTCTATGCTGTTTCAATCCAAAGATCATCAGCTACGAGAATACTTCTCTGATGTAATCCCCCCTGAAGCTGCTTCTCTTACTCCGCAGCCTCCATAAGAACCTCATTCTCAGCTTCCTCAGCCATTACTTCCTGATACTTGTCCAGGATGATCGTCTGGATCTGCTCTCTTGTTGCTGAATTGATCGGATGTGCGATGTCACGATATTCACCGTCGCTTGCCTTACGGCTTGGCATTGCGATGAACAGCCCCTTCTCGCCTTCGATCACCTTGATGTCATGTACCACAAACTCATCATCTATTGTGACAGACACAACGGCCTTCATTTTCCCTTCTTTTGCTACCTTCCTCACACGTACATCTGTAATATTCATTGCTACTTGCCCCTTTCATTTCGCTAACCGTATCTGCGGAAAACTGATCTTCCGCATTTATAATACGTAGCGTTCGTTTTTCTCTACGACGATCTTCACTTCTCCTTCTTCGCCGCAGTAATATGAATTTGCCCGGATGGTATCCCGGCTCTCAACAATGCAATTCTCAATATGCGTATTATCTCCAAGATATACGTCATTAAGGATCACAGAGTTTTTGATCACACAGTTATTTCCTACAAATACATCACGGAACAGAACAGAATTCTCCACGGTTCCGTTGATGATACATCCGCTGGACACCAGACTGTTCTTCACAGTTGCACCCGGATTGTACTTAGCAGGAGGTACATCTGCGATCTTGGTTTTGATCGCCGGCTCCTGTTTGAAGAAATAGTTCCGGATCTCCGGTTTCAGGAAATCCATATTTGTCTGATAATAAGCCTCTGCAGTAGAGATATTATTCCAGTAGTTATCGATCTTATATCCGTAAATCCTCTTCAGATTTTTGTAACGGATAAGAATATCATTTACAAAATCATGCCTTCCTTCCTGGGCAGCACGCTCGATCAGTTCGATCAGCTGCCTTCTTCGGATGACATAGATACCAGTAGATACCGTATTATAGGAGGAAACGATCGGTTTCTCCTCAAATTCCTCGATCCGACAGTCCTCATTCATGCGAAGAACACCAAATCTCTCAACCTGGCTCTGATCCTTGCATGTAGTACATACAACGGTAACATCTGCCCGCTTTGCGATATGATACTCCAGGACTTTATTGTAATCCAGCTTGTAGATTCCATCGCCGGAAGCGATCACCGCATAGGGTTCATGACTGTTCTTTAAAAAGCTCAGGTTCTGATAGATCGCATCTGCAGTACCCTGATACCATAAGCTGTTATCTCTGGTAATGGTTGGAGTAAAGACATAAAGTCCTCCCTGTTTTCTTCCGAAATCCCACCATTTGGATGAACTTAAATGCTCATTAAGGGAACGGGCATTATACTGTGTCAGCACAGCAACCTTCTGGATATGTGAATTTGCCATGTTGCTGAGGGCAAAGTCGATCGCGCGGTAACTTCCTGCAATAGGCATTGCCGCGATTGCTCTTTTGTTTGATAATTCTCTCATGCGGTTATTATTACCGCCTGCCAAAATAATACCTATCGCTCTCATTCTTTCCCACCGTCCTTTGCTGCAATTACCTGGCCGGCTGCCAGTTCTCCGTCAGGGTAGTCTTCTTTTGTTGTAACACCGGCGATAGCGGTATTCTTACCGATTTTGACACTGTCCGGAATCACGCTGTTTTCGCCGATAGCCACAAGTCCAAAGGAATATACAGCCGGTTTCAGAACATTCGGTGCCTCCTCGCCGCATCCGATCACAACATTATTTCCGATGACAACATCTTCTGCCACGATGGCTTTATCCATAACAACGTTCTCACCAACTGCTGTATTCTTCATGATAATAGAATCACGGATCACACTGCCCTTGCCGATGATAACATTCGGACCGATCACTGAATTATGTACTTCACCATAGATTTCTGTTCCCTCACCGATGATACACTTGTCCACAACTGCATCTGCGGAAATATACTGTGGCGGGATCACATCTCCCTTGGTGTAGATCCTCCAGAATTCCTCATAAAGATTAAACTCCGGAATGATATCGATCAGCTCCATATTTGCTTCCCAGTAAGAACCAAGAGTTCCTACATCTTTCCAGTAGCCGTTGTACTCATAAGCAAAAAGGCGCTGCCCCTTCTCTTTACAGTACGGAAGGATATGTTTACCGAAGTCACAGCCATTCTGATCCTTCAGGGCGATCAGTGCTTCCTTCAGAACCGGCCATGAGAAAATATAGATACCCATGGATGCAAGATTGCTGCTTGGATGCTCCGGCTTCTCCTCAAACTCAGTAATACGGCTGCTCTCATCAGTAACCATAATACCAAAACGGCTGGCTTCCTCAATGGGAACCGGCATACACGCGATCGTAATATCTGCCTTGTTCGCCTTGTGGAAATCCAGCATCACTTCATAATCCATCTTATAGATATGGTCACCGGAAAGGATCAGTACATAATCCGGGTTATACTGCTCCATATAAGCCAGATTCTGATAGATCGCATTGGCAGTTCCTGTGTACCATTCACTGCTTGTGCTCTTCTCATACGGAGGAAGGACTGTGACACCGCCTTCATTGCGGTCAAGATCCCACGGAATACCGATACCGATATGTGTATTCAGGCGGAGAGGCTGGTACTGTGTCAGCACACCCACCGTGTCAATTCCCGAGTTAATACAATTGCTCAGTGGAAAATCGATGATACGATATTTACCACCAAAAGCGACTGCCGGCTTTGCAACCTTTTCTGTCAAAACTCCTAACCTGCTGCCTTGCCCACCGGCCAAGAGCATGGCAATCATCTCTTTCTTAATCATGCGATCACCTCTTGTATGTTATGATTATTCCATTATAGCATACTTTACTGTATTAGTGAACATTTTTTACAATTATTTTAGCTGTATTTTACTTTTTTTATCGCTATTGTATATTATAAATTGGTAAGACTCATCATTTTTTTCATTTCTCTGGTAATTTTCAACATTTTTCGATGTTATTTTCTGGTTACTTTTATATTCCGGAAAAAACCGCTTTTTTAGCCAAAAGAACCACTTTTCAATTGTTTCTGTTGGCGTTATAATAAAACAGACAAAAGAGCTACGAAAATAACATATATATAAGGAGATTATTATGTATCAGATAGACTTTCATAAACCGCTCCATATTCATTTCATCGGGATCGGAGGCATCAGCATGAGCGGCCTTGCCGAGATCCTTCTGGAAGAAAATTTCCGGATTTCCGGTTCCGATGCCAAATCCAGCCCGCTGACCCGCACACTGGAAGAACGTGGCGCTGTGATCTATTACGGACAGCGCGCTTCCAACATCAAGGATGATGTAGATGTGGTTGTCTATACAGCAGCGATCCACCCGGACAACCCGGAATTTGCCTGTGCGAAAGAAAAAGGGCTTCCAATGCTCACCCGCGCAGAGCTTCTGGGACAGATCATGCGGAACTACGATACACCGATCGCAATTTCCGGAACCCATGGAAAAACCACTACTACTTCCATGGTTTCCCATATCCTTCTTGAGGGTGACTGTGATCCTACCATCAGTGTTGGCGGAATCCTTCCTGCTATCCACGGAAATATCCGCGTTGGAAATTCTGAGACCTTTATCACAGAGGCATGCGAATACACCAACAGCTTTTTAAGCTTCTTCCCTAAGATCAGGGTGATCCTGAACATGGATGGCAATCATCTGGATTTCTTCAAGGACATCGATGACATCCGCCATTCCTTCCGGAAATTTGCAGAGCTTCTCCCTGCTGACGGTACTCTGATCATCAACGCCGACACACCGGAGTATGAGACGATCACCCGGGAGCTTCCATGCAATGTTCTTACCTATGGTCTGGAGCACGATGCCGATTACACCGCAGCAGACATTACCTGGGATAAATACGGACATCCTTCCTTCTCCGTTCTCTTCCGGGGCAAAAAGATCGGCAGCTATTATCTGCGTGTACCGGGTATCCACAACGTATCCAATGCACTGGCCGCCATTGCCGTAGGACGCCTTCTGGACCTTCCGGATGATGTGATCGTTAAAGGTCTCGGAAGCTTTACCGGTACAGACCGTCGTTTCCAGTATAAAGGTGAGATCGGCGGTATCACCATCATTGATGATTACGCACATCATCCAACTGAGATCGAGGCAACCCTTCATGCTGCAAAGAATTATCCGCATCAGAAGGTATGGTGTGTATTCCAGCCTCATACCTACACACGTACCAAAGCTCTTCTTCCGGAATTTGCAAAAGCGCTGACTCTGGCCGATCATGTTGTACTGGCTGATATTTATGCCGCACGTGAAACAGACAATCTTGGTATTTCTTCCCAGGATCTCCAGAAACAGATCCAGGAACTTGGAACCCCCTGCGAATATTTCCCGACTTTTGATGAGATCGAGAGCTTCCTCTTAAAAAGTTGTGCACATGGTGATTTGTTGATAACTATGGGCGCCGGAGACGTTGTAAATATTGGAGAACACCTTCTCGGAAAATAATTATCCACATTATCCACATGCTTATGCACATTTCAGACGTGCCTGGCATGTGGATTTTTTTGTGTATAACCTACTTGACATAATTCAACAGCCAAATTCAACAAATACCGCATTTTTCTTACAAAATTAAGGTTTTTGTTAGTTGCTGATAATGTTATCCTCGAAGTTTTCCACACTATCCACATTTTCCACATGGAAATTGGTGCACAACTTCTGTGAAAATAGACTATTCTCAAGTAAAAGCGGTTGTGCTATAATCCTTTTTAGCATGGCGGACTTCGGGATATCACCTGAAATATCTGCTGTATTTTAGAAAGGGAGCTGCTGATCATGAGCCTGATTTCACTTCAGAATTCCTCTGAACTGGAGGTAACGATTCTTTCCAATCGCTTTATTGACAATTTCATGCCTCGTGCCAACGGGGAGTTCGTAAAGGTATATATCTACCTTCTCCGGATGGTATCTGCTGCTCCTTCTTCTTTCAGCCTGGAGCATATGGCAGACAGCCTTTTCTGCACGGAAAGAGATATTTCCCGTGCGCTGAAATACTGGGAAGGTGAGAAACTGATCGCATTAACCTATACTGTAGATCAGAAGCTTTCCGGGATCACTTTGCTGGAACCCTTTGCGGATACCGGTCATAGAGAGAGCAGCGCTTCCGTAGATACTTTCACCGGTTCCGGCAATTCTGCTTCCGTTTCCGGGAACACGGATCCGGGAGTCCCAAGCTCCGCTGATTACATTCTCAGTCTCACTCCTGACCGGATCAGAGAACTTAAGCAAAACGAAGAGATCAGTCAACTTCTCTATATCACAGAGCAGTATCTGACCAAAACACTGACGCCTACAGAAATGCAGAAGATCCTTTTTTTCTATGATGAACTTCATATGTCTGCGGATCTCATCGAATATCTGGTGGAATACTGTGTTTCCAGAGGCCGCAAGAGTATGCGTTATATTGAAACTGTTGCACTCGCCTGGGCAAAAGACGGCATCACCACCGTCGAGATGGCACGGGATGCCAGCTCCCGTTTTTCCAAGGATTATTACACGATCCTGAAGGCTATGGGGATCAGCGGCCGCAATCCTGTTGATAACGAGATCACTTACATTGATACCTGGCGCAAGACCTACGGTTTTGATCTGGAACTGATCCAGGAAGCCTGCAGCCGTACTGTCCTTTCCACCGGACAGCCCAGTTTCCAATATGCAGATAAGATCCTCTCCGGCTGGAAAAAGAAAAACGTACATACGCTGGAGGATATCCGGCTTCTGGATGCCGCACACAAAAAACGCCAGCTTGAGAAATCCGTTTCCAGGAAGAAGCAGCCCCAGACTCAGCCTCAGAATAGCAACCGCTTCAATAATTTCCACCAGCGTGATTATGATTTTGCGGAATATGAGAAACGTCTTTTAAATAATCAGTAACAGAACCTGGAAGGAGCGCTTTATGCCTTTACAGAATTTTCAATATGATACTATAATGAGAGAATACAGCCGCCGGCAGGCACAGAACCACCGTATTCTGGAGGAGCACACAGCCGAAGCCTACGGAAAGATCCCCCGTCTGAAAGAGATCGATGACGAGGTGGCAACTTTAAGTGCTGACAAAGTCCGTCGCCTTTTAAACGGCGAAGAAAAGGGAACTTCGGATCTGAAGGCAGCCATCCAGGAGCTTTCCGATGAACGGATCACCCTTCTTGTTGCAAACGGCTTTCCCGGAGACTATCTGGAGATGCCTTACACCTGCCCTGACTGTCAGGATACCGGCTATATCGGCAGCCGAAAATGCACCTGTTTTAAAAAAGCTGAGATCGAACTGCTTTATGCACAGTCCAATCTGAATGAAATTCTCGAAAAAGAGAATTTTGACAGCTTTTCATTTGACTATTATTCTGCTACAATAAAAAACGAAGCCACAGGACTGTCTGCCCTGGAAACAGCCAGACGGGCCTATGACACTGCACAGCGCTTTGTGCAGAACTTCGACCATAAATTTGAAAACCTGTTTTTATATGGTGATACCGGTGTGGGAAAAACCTTTCTTTCACACTGCATCGCCCGAGAGCTTCTCAGATCCACCCACTGTGTCCTGTACTTTTCCGCCTACGATCTTTTTGATATGATGGCTGCGAATTCTTTTTCCCGAAAAGATACCGGCACAGACGAGGAACTGATCTATGACTGTGATCTTCTGATCATTGATGACCTGGGAACGGAGCTTACCAACAGTTTCGTATCTTCACAGCTTTTTCTCTGTCTCAATGAGCGGATCATGCGCAGGAAATCCACGATCATTTCCACGAATCTGACGCTCAAAAATTTCTCGGATACCTATTCCGAGAGAACATTTTCCCGAATTGCCAGCAACTATCAGATGATATCGTTGATCGGGAAGGACATCCGTATACAGAAAATATTTTTAGGAGGAAATTAAAATGGCACAGGTAAATACAAAAGATTTTTCCACACTCCCGGTAGGAAGACTTGGACTGATTCCCCTTCAGAGCTGCAGCTCATTAGGCGCGAAGGTGAATGACTGGCTGGTCAAATGGCGTGCCGAAAGACAGTATCCTGGAATGGACTCCTTTGCATTCGAGGGATACAAGCGCGATTCTTACATTATTGACGCCAAGACTCCACGTTTCGGCTCCGGTGAGGGTAAATGCACCATCAACGAATCTGTCCGCGGTGATGATATCTACGTAATGGTAGATGTGACAAATTACAGCTTATCCTATCCGATCGGACCTTACACGAATCTTATGTCCCCGGATGATCATTTCCAGGATATGAAGCGTGTTATCGCCGCTGTAGGCGGAAAAGCCCGCAGAGTCAACGTGATCATGCCATATCTCTATGAGAGTCGCCAGGACAAACGTGTCGGAAGAGAGTCTCTTGACTGTGCCAATGCACTTCATGAGCTGATCGATATGGGTGTTGAGAATATCATCACCTTTGATGCACATGATTCCCGTGTACAGAATGCGACTCCTCTTCATGGTTTTGAGACTGTACAGCCATCCTACCAGTTCATCAAGGCTCTTCTTAATAATGAAAAGGGACTTCATATCGACAAGGATCATTTCATGACGATCAGCCCGGACGAAGGAAGCATGAACCGTGCGATCTATCTCGCCAATGTCCTCGGTGTTGATATGGGTATGTACTATAAACGTCTGGATTACTCAAGATATGTAAACGGCCGTCATCCGATCGCAGCATATGAATTCCTCGGACCAAAGATCGAGGGCAAGGATATGATCCTGATCGATGATATGATCTCCTCCGGTGATACGATCATTAAGATCGCGTCTCTCCTGAAAGAGAAAGGAGCAGGCAGAGTTTACATCTGCTCTACCTTCGGATTCTTTACCGATGGTCTTGATAAATTTGACGATGCTTACAAGAAGGGCTACTTCGACAAGCTCCTTACTACTAACCTGGTTTATCAGTCACCGGAGCTTCTTGAGAAGCCATACTACATCAGCTGCGATATGAGCAAATATATTGCTCTGATCATTGATACGCTGAACCATGATACCTCTGTCAGCCACCTTCTGAATCCGGTAGACAGAATCAAACGCTGCGTAACAAATTACATGAGCCAGCATGAGAAATAAATAAATCATAACGCACGCAAAGCGGCTGCACCTTCTGAGAACGATATAACAGTTTCTCAGAAAGCGCAGCCGCTTTATATTTCTGTAACAGACGGATATCCATGATCCGCATCTGCTGTCTGCTTTGCTTTTAATCTTTATGCTGAAATCTTCCTGCAAAAGCTCACATAGGAAGCTTCTGATAGGGAATCCTCTCTTTATCCAGGATCTCCATTTCTCTTTTATGGCAGGTACTTATGATCACCTGTCTGTTTTCTTTATGCAGCCACCTGAGAGCCGCTGCAAGACGTTCTTCATCATACATGCCAAATACATCATCCAGGATCACAGGGAACGGTTCCTCTTTGCAGAAAAGCTCTCCTGCTGCCATACGAAGGGCAAAATAAATCTGCTCCAGTGTCCCGCGGCTCAGTCTCTCAATGGATACGATACGCTCCCCTGTGTTCACAGACATATGCAGTGCCTCATCCATCAGAACCTCCTGGTATCTGCCACCGGTGATCTCACTTAATATCTCAGATGTACGTTTTTTCAGACGGACCCCTACCTGATCCGTAATGTTTCCGGAAAGTGCCTCAATCGTCTCCATAGCCATATTCAGCGCTTGGATCTCCGTTTCCTCCGGAGTGATCACTTCTGTGTTTTCTTCACATTCCGTCAACTCTGCCTGCAGGTTCTCCAGCGCTGTATGCTTCTCTTCGTAGTCACTGTCCAGACTGTTCCGGTTCCAGGTCAGCTCCTCATGTCTGGAATGCCAGCGCTCTCTCTGACGTTCTCTCTTATTCAGCTCCCTGCTGAGCCGTATACGAAAAAACAATGCCGCTACAGAAATCGCCGCAGTTGCCACGCCTGCCAGAACACTGAAAATGACCTGCCCGGAAAAAGCTGCCAAGCAGCCGGTACCGGCAATCCCACCAAGCAGCACAACTGTCAGAACTGCATCTGTCAGCTCCCGTCTTCTTTTTACACGATCGATCCGAAGCTCAAGAAGATCCTCAGTACTCCGTTCTCTGGTCCCTATGTTCATCCCATCCTGCTGCTGCATGATCCGATCACGCTTCTCATCCAGTTCACGGATCTCTCTGCGGATATATTCCATGTTTGCGGAAATCTTTTCTTTTTCCTTTTCCAGCTCCTTTTTTCGCCGGGCCGCTTCTGTCAGATATCCTTTTCTGGACATTTTCAGCATCTGCATGGCTCGTCCCATGTCAATGGAACTGTCACCGGTTCCCTGATAGCTGGCCATGTAATTCTGCAGTTCACGTACGAGATCTTTTCCTGTAACGCTTTTCAGCTGTGCCACAGACACTGTATTATCATAAACTGCCTCACTTACATTTCCCAGAATAGTCCCAAGAGCTCCCTGTTCGGCATCCACAAGACTGCCATCATCTTCACAGAGAAGCTCTCCCAGCTTCTTTTCTTTATAAAAATTCCTGGTAAGACGATACTTCTTCCCCTTGCTTGTAAACCACATGATCCCACCATATTCTGCCGAATTTTCCCATGGTTCATATTTTGTATATGTATCGTTCAGAGCAGCCTTTCCCCGCAGTCTGCGAACGCCGTAAAACATGGAGCGGATAAATGTATGTGTGGTAGTTTTTCCACTCTCATTTTCACCGTAAAGTACGTTGATCCCAGGCGAAAGCTCCATATCCTTGTCCCGGATCTTCCCGAAATTTTTTATTTTTAAACGTCTGATAACCATCTTATGCTATCCTCCTGTGCTGCCCCTTTATCGCCGGCTGCCTGTCTCAAGCAATGCCTGAAGCCCATAATACAGCGCCTTTTTTTCCACGGTATCCATACCCTCTTTGGCCAGAAAATAGCCGATATAATCACCGATCAGAGTACCGCTGTAGCGTTTGTAGAGCTCACCAAGATCATACGCCGGCCAGGATTCATCCACAACATCGGTAACATTTCCGAGACTTTTCAGTTTCTCAGGGATCAGAAGAAGATCCGGCGAACGCATTCCCTGAAGAACGATCCTGTAGATATTCCTTCCTCCTCTGCGGAAAATCTGGGATTTTACCGCTTCTTCCAGAGATATCTGTGTAGTTTCCTCGTGAAGTGTCATTACCAGCTGCTGATAGGAACGACAGGCAAAGGGAACGAACTCTGTACGGATCCTTCCGTTGATCAGTCGTCCCTCCATATATCCATGTTCCCCTGTATCATTCCTGTCAATGGGCTCCAGAGCCCCAGAAAAGGCCGCCTGGTCACGGATCAAGATCTGCGGCTTGTGGATATGCCCTAACGCCACATAATCGAAGCCTGACGCCGCCAGAGCTGCTGCACTGAGAGGAATATGCTTCTCATCGCCGCCATGGGCCAGCAGAATATGGATTCCTTCTTTCTGGACAGGAACAGCCTGATCATAAAGTCCGTCTTTTATTTCCCGGTCATAGTAACTCAGTCCATATACATAGACATCAAGCCTTGGATCTTTAACGCAGGTCAGTTCCCTGCTCCTGAAAAATATAACATTGGAATTCCACTCAAACGTATTATAAAAAGAATCTCTGCTTATAAAATCATGATTTCCTGCCATCAGATACACTCTGGTATCCGGGATGGTGGAAAACAGATAATTTACTTCCTTAAGCTCTCTCATAAGAGGCTGGCGGTGGAACAGATCTCCGGATATAAATAGCAAATCCACCGGATCTTCGCGGATGCCCGCAATAACCCGGCGGAAAGTGCTCCAGATTTCTTCCTCCCGCTCTTTGCTCCACGGGCAGCCCCTGTCGGGAACCGCGCCCAGATGCACGTCTGCAAGATGAATAAATCTCATAATGTTCTCCCTTGTGTGTCAGTCACACATATCAATACCTGTTGCCAATTTCTCCCTGCTGTTCTCTGATCTCAGGGGCACAGAACGTCCTGCTGTGCAAAAGTGTTCTGATCAAAGATCGCAGTTCTTTACAGTTCTCGGGAATGGGATCACGTCACGGATGTTGCCCATACCTGTAAGGTACATGACACATCTCTCAAATCCAAGACCAAAGCCGGAATGACGTGTGGAACCATATTTACGAAGATCCAGATAGAAATCGTAATCCTCCGGTTTCAGACCCAGCTCATCCATACGTGTTTTCAGCTTGTCGTAGTCATCCTCTCTCTGGCTTCCTCCGATGATTTCTCCGATTCCCGGCACCAGACAGTCCATAGCCGCAACTGTCTTTCCATCCTCGTTGAGTTTCATGTAGAATGCCTTGATCTCCTTCGGATAATCTGTAACAAATACCGGTCTCTTGTAGACCTGCTCTGTCAGATAGCGCTCATGCTCTGTCTGAAGATCACATCCCCAGAATACCTTGTAATCAAATTTGTCATTGTTCTTCTCAAGGATCTCAACAGCCTCTGTATAAGTCACATGTGCAAATTCAGAATTAAGCACATGGTTCAGTCTGTCAAGAAGCCCTTTGTCAATGAAGGAATTGAAGAAATTCATTTCCTCTGGTGCATTCTCAAAGACATAACGGATCACGTATTTCAGCATAGCCTCTGCAAGCTCCATAGCGTCCTGAAGGTCTGCAAACGCACACTCAGGCTCGATCATCCAGAACTCAGCTGCATGACGGGTAGTGTTGGAATTCTCAGCACGGAAGGTCGGTCCGAATGTGTAGATGTTGCGGAATGCCTGTGCATAAGTCTCTCCGTTCAGCTGTCCGCTTACGGTAAGGTTTGTCTCCTTTCCGAAGAAATCCTGTGAATAATCAACACTTCCATCCTCTGTCAGCGGAATATTCTTCGGATCCAGTGTTGTTACCTGGAACATCTCTCCTGCACCTTCACAGTCACTTCCTGTGATCAGCGGTGTATGCACATAGACAAAGCCTCTCTCCTGGAAAAATTTATGGATCGCATATGCGCAAAGAGAACGTACACGGAATACAGCCTGAAAAGTATTTGTTCTCGGTCTTAAATGTGTCATGGTTCTTAAGTATTCAAGACTGTGTCTCTTCTTCTGAAGTGGATAATCCGGTGCGGAAGCTCCCTCTACAGATATCTCTGTTGCCTGGATCTCAAATGGCTGCTTCGCCTGAGGGGTAGCTACCAGCGTTCCCTTAACGATGATGGCTGCTCCAACGTTCAGTTTGGAAACCTCTGCGAAATTCTCCATGTTATCGTGATATACGATCTGAAGAGTTTCAAAAAAGCTTCCATCATGAAGTACGATGAATCCAAACGCCTTGGAATCACGAACACTTCGTACCCATCCACCTACGGTGATCTCTTTGTCGAGATACTGTTCACGGTTTCTGTAAATCTCTTTCACTGTTGTCAGTTTCATAATCTATACCTCATTCCTCATATTCAGGATCACACGTCCCTGCGGACCTCCAAACGTCCGTATCGAATTAAGTATAGACTATTCTCATGGTTCGTGCAAGGAGTAATTGCCCTGTCGGACAGAAAAATAGCGGGCCGCCGGACAGAAAAATCCCGCCTGGCGGAATGTCTCCGGCAGACGGGATTTTTCTGTCTGTTATACCATTAATAATAAGATGCGTTGATACTTCCTGTGTTAAGATAAGTAATGCAGTAATAGTAGATCCTCTTGAATGTCTTTGTTGTGTAGTGAAGTCCGTCATCGCCGTCATCCACACCATCATAGCGGGCATTGGTCCCGTAGCCTTTTTTCATAAGTACGCTGTACATATCGATGTACTTGTAATCCAGAGAAAGACCGGAACGGATCTTGCTGTTGAATTCTCTTACCTGTGCCTCTGTACGGGCGCCTCTTCCTGCTTTTGTGATCGCTCTTTGCCGTGAGTTTGGCGAGTATCTGGGGTATTGCTTCCAGATCAAGGATGATATCTTTGATTATTTCAAGGAGGCGAATATCGGTAAGCCGACGGGAAATGACATTCGTGAGGGTAAGGTTACGCTTCCATTATTATATGCCTTGCGGCAGGGTAGGGAAGAGGAGGCCGCCCGTTATTTGGATATGATTTTACGGAAGGATTTTGCGGCGGAGAATGTCGATTCTTTGATTGAGTTTGCCAAGGCGAACGGTGGAATCGAATATGCCGAGGCCCGCATGAAGGAATATCATGATAAGGCGGTCGATGTTCTTTTGAGATTGCCAGAATCCGGGGCACGGACATCCTTGATCCAGTTGGCGGATTATATTATGACTCGCTCCAAATAGAAATTCCTTTATCTATTAGTTGTAGAGAGATGGCTCTTGTTAGTAAAAAAGTAAGTATGCTTCAATAGCCAATGAAGTTAACTGACTTTGAGAGTGCTTACCGGACACAGGATTCTAAGTCATCTGCGCCCGGTTTATTAGAATGGACTATTTCCCGAGTCGTTTTTCTATATCACCGACCAGACTGCTCGCTCCTATACGGAACAAATCCTTGTTCAGCCATTCGTTGCCCAGTATTTCCTTTACGATCGTATAATATCGAACTGCGTCTTCCGCCGTGCGTACGCCTCCGGAGATCTTGATGCCAACCTTATTTCCGGTGATGGAATGGTAGGTTTTGATGGCCTTGCACATGGTATAGGCGGCCTCGAAAGTGGCTCCCGGGTATCCTTTGCCGGTAGAGGTCTTGATGAAGTCCGCGCCGGAATACATGGCTAGGATGGATGCTTTTTGGATGTTCTCCGTTGTGACTAAAGCTCCGGTCTCTAGGATTACCTTTAAATGGGCGTGGCGACAGCTCTCTTTGATCTCTTGTAATTCTTCCGTCAGTTCCTCGAAATTGTCTTCCATGAAATAGCCTAGGTTCATGACAACGTCGATTTCATCGGCTCCTTGCATGACGGCCATGGCCGTTTCGGCGATCTTGACTTCCGTAAATGTCTGTGAGGAAGGAAAACCTCCGGCAACCGACGCGATCTTAATCTCTTGTGCGGTAAGTGCCTGCTTAACCGTTTCCACGAATAGGGGATAGACGCAAATAGCGGCTACGTTCGGGACATCCGGACGAGTTCCCTCGAAATCATTTACCGTGTCTACCATCTTCCAGATACTTTCTTTGGTATCCAGGCTGGTTAATGAGGTCAAGTCGATGCAACCATGAATCGTTTTCAATACTTCCGGTGTAAAGTTCTCTTGGAAATGTTTCTCTAAAAGAGCGTTTACAGCCTCGGTGGTCTGGGTATCCGGCAGGGCCGACTCAAACTTATTGAAAGCTTCATGATAACGGTCTATCTGTACGGAATTTGATTCGTGTTCATGTTCATGATGATGATCATGTCCACATTCGCAATCGTGATGATGTGCCATATGCTTATAGTTTTTGATTGTTTATATGTCGTTCTTTATCTCGGTCTGTTTTCTTTTGGAGATTCTTCTCGAAAGCGGCGGTAAGATCTACTCCGGTCTGGTTGGCCAGACAGAGCAATACCCATAACACATCCGCCATTTCATCGCCTAAATCCCGGTGTTTGTCACTTTCCTTGAAAGACTGCTCACCGTAGGTACGTGCCATGATCCGGGCTAGCTCGCCCACTTCCTCGGTGAGGATGGTCATATTGGTAAGCTCATTGAAATAACGGACCCCATAGGTCTTGATCCAAGAGTCTACCATTTGCTGGGCTTGTTGTAAGGTTATATCTGCCATACTTATTCTTTATTTTGAGAGTCGATAATAATAGTAACCGGCCCGTCGTTTAAAAGTTCAATTTTCATATCAGCTCCGAATGTTCCGGTTTGTACAGGTTTTCCGAGTTGAAGCCCTACCTCTTCGCAAAAAGCTTTATACATCGGAATGGCGATATCCGGTTTAGACGCTTTTAAGTAGGAGGGGCGGTTCCCTTTTTTCGTAGAGGCGTGTAAGGTAAATTGGCTGACAACCATGATCTCGCCTCCCGCTTCGATAACCGAGCGGTTCATGACCCCGTTTTCATCGTCAAATATGCGTAGGTTGGTGATCTTTTTTGCCAACCATTCAATGTCTTCTTGCGTATCCTTGTCCTCGATACCGACTAATACCAATAGCCCCTTTCCAATTTTGGACTTAAGCTGTCCGTCTATCGTGACGGAAGCGTGCTGCACACGTTGTGTAACTGTTCTCATCTTGTTCGCTTTTGTTCTATTTTTGTTCGCTTTCTGTTCGCTTTCCATCCAGTCCCTCTTGTAGTGCCTTGGCTTTCGCCTCGCCAATCACGGATTTCAGTTCCTCGAAGCTTGCTTCCTTGATTCGTTTTACGCTTTTAAAGTGACGTAAAAGTAATACTTTTGTCTTTTCACCGATACCCTTAATGGTGTCTAATTCGGATTTTGTCTGGGTCTTACTTCGTTTATCCTTGTGGAAAGTGATGGCGAAACGGTGTACCTCGTCTTGTATCCGGGTAAGCAGATGGAATAGCGGACTGTCCAAACGCATGCCAACGGTTACGGGTGGGAACCCGAATAATAACTCCGAGGTCCGGTGCTTACCATCTTTCGCTAGTCCGGCGATTGGAATGGACAAGCCTAATTCATCTTCTACCACCGAGCGAACCACTTCCATTTGCCCCTTTCCACCGTCTGTTATAATTAAGTCGGGTAGGGGAGATCGCTCCTCGATTGCCCGCCCGTAACGCCTACGGACAACTTCTTTCATAGAGGCGTAATCATCCGGACCGACTACGGTCTTTATATTGTATTTACGATACTCCTGCTTGGACGGTTTTCCCATCTTGAATACCACGCAAGCCGCTACCGCATCGCTTCCCTGTATGTTTGAATTATCGAAACATTCGATATGAGCAGGCAATTTCTCCAGATGCAAGGCCTCTTGGATCTCTTTCAAGATACGGGTATTCCGTTGTTCCGGATTCAACTTTTCCGCTTGCTTCAAGCGGTCAACCTTAAACTGCTTGACGTTCATCTCGGATAAATCGAGCAGTTTCTTTTTATCCCCTCTTTGGGGAATGGTGAAGGTGACATTCTCTAGTTGCATATCCAGCTTGAAAGGCACGATAATCTCCCGGGCGGTGCTTTTAAAACGATTCCGCATCTCGATAATACCGAGGCTTAACAATTCCTCCTTACTCTCGTCCAATCGTTTTTTATACTCGAATGTATAGGCTTGTACGATCGCCCCGTTTCCGATATGCATAAAGTTCACATAAGCGGAATGGTCATTCTCTATGATCGTGAATACATCTATATTATGTAGCATCGGGGTTACGACCGTAGATTTAGAACGGTAGTTCTCGATGACTTCGTATTTTTCCTTGATCTTTTGCGCTTCCTCAAACTTGAGCTCGGCAGCGAGCGATTGCATCTCCTCATAGAGGTGTTTGCTGATTTGCGAGATGTTGCCTCGCAGAATCTCTTTGATCTCGGAAATATTTTGCTGGTATTCTTCCAATGATTGCAAGCCTTCACAAGGCCCTTTACAACGCTTGATATGGTATTCCAGACAAACCTTATAGCGTCCTTGTGCGATGGATTCGGGAGTGAGGGGATATTTACAAGTGCGTAAAGGGTAAAGTTCCTTTAGCATTTGTAGCATCACTTTCGCCGTGAACAAAGAGGGATAAGGACCGTAATATTGTGATCCGTCCCGAACGATGTTCCGGGTTTGGAAAACCCGGGGAAAGTACTCGTTCTTTACCACGATGGAAGGGTAGGTTTTGTCGTCCTTCAATAATACGTTATAGCGGGGACGATACTGTTTGATGAGGTTGTTTTCCAGTAGTAACGCGTCTTCTTCCGTATCGACGACTATATATTTGATATCCCGGATTTGCTTGACTAACACACGGGTCTTATTGCTGTCATGTACCTTGTTGAAATAAGAGGATACCCGTCGTTTTAGGTTCTTCGCCTTGCCGACGTATATAATCGTTCCGTTTTCATCGAAATACTGGTAGCATCCCGGCTTTTCCGGAATGACCGATAGGATCGTCTTGATATGTTCGTCTTTATCGGCTATCATACGAATAGGGAAGTAAATTGGAATGTCTCGCTATTGAACAAACCTTTGTTGCTAAGTTTTAAGGATGGGATCGCCAGCAATCCCATAAAAGAAAGCGTCATTTGTAATGAATCCATCGGGGATTTTAATCGCTTGATCTTTTCCTCGATCTCTTCGTAACGGCGGCTCGTCTCTTCCAATGATTCGTCGCTCATCAATCCCGCTACCGGCAAGGACAGGAGAGTGACTTCGTCCATGCAGCTCACGGCGATTCCTCCTTTCGCTTTTATGACCACATTGATCGCTTGCATAAGCTCGAAATCGGTTACGCCTATAGCGATGATGTTATGGCTATCGTGGGAGATACTTTGAGCGATGGCACCGAGCTTGAGCCCTGTTCCTTTTATAAAGGTAATAGCGGGAGGAGCCGTTTGATAGCGATTTAGAATAACGAGTTTTA
>ERZ773169.1063-NODE-1063-length-26841-cov-3.850519_pt1 | contig 26841 bp, 22 predicted proteins | sample MGYA00580536_ERZ773169 | MGnify/ENA primary metagenome ERZ773169 (study PRJEB29015, sample SAMEA2737814) | human gut metagenome | biome: human gut; feature: human-associated habitat; material: faeces | place: China | collected 2012 ... | reverse complement strand
CAACTATTGAAACCGCCGTGTACCGAACGGTACGCACGGTGGTGTGAGAGGACGGCGGTTAGTCACCGCCTCCTACTCGATTCGTTATACTTTTGGATTCAGCATAGAAGAAAATCATTTCAAAAGCCCGCCGATTATGATAAACTTTAAATATAAAAAAGTGACTGCTGAAACAAAGGGAGGCATCAAAATGGGAAACTATCTGAATCCGGGTTCCACACTGTTTCGATATAGCCTGCGCTCTGAAATATATGTAGATAAGAGTGGTTTAATCGAAAAAACAAATAAATTAATAAATACAGAACAACGATACATTTGTGTGAGCCGACCAAGACGTTTTGGAAAATCTATGGCAGCAAATATGCTGGCTGCATATTACAGCAGAGAAGAAAATACAGAAGAACTATTTGATGATTTGAAAATCAGCAAAGAAGTCGATTACAAAGAATATTTAAATCAATATGATGTCATCAAGATCAACATACAGGAATTTCTAAGCATGAGTATGAGCGTTGAGGAAATGTTGAATATGTTACAGACGCGCCTGCTCCGAGAACTAAAAAGAAAATATCCGGAATATGTTGACAGCGAGCATCTTGTGTTTGCGATGCAGGACATTTATGCAGAGACGAAATATCAATTTGTAATCCTGATCGATGAGTGGGACTGTATGTTCCGCGAATATAAAGAAGATATAGAATCCCAGAAAAAATACCTTGATTTTCTGAGAATGTGGTTAAAAGATAAAGAATACGTAGCACTTGCTTACATGACAGGAATACTTCCCATAAAGAAATACGGCTCCCACTCCGCCCTGAACATGTTCACAGAATACTCCATGCTGAATCCCCGTGATATGGCAGAATATTTCGGTTTTACAGGAGAGGAAGTAAAATCCCTTTGCAGTCGTTATGACAGAAACTTTCAGGAAGCACAGGCATGGTATGATGGATATGAACTTGTAACTCTAGAAGGTAACAACAAAAAAACATACGCCATGTACAGCCCAAAATCCGTAGTAGATGCTATGTTGAGTGGCATTTATGACAACTACTGGAATCAGACCGAAACCTATGAAGCCCTGAAGATCTACATTTCCATGAATGTTGATGGTCTGAAAGATGCTGTAATCCGAATGCTTGCAGGCGATCGTATTGAGATTAATACAGGAACTTTCTCTAATGATATGACATCCTTTCAGGGAAGAGACGACATCTTGACGTTGCTGGTTCATCTTGGATATCTGAGCTACCACTGGCCTGACAGAACCGTTACAATACCAAATAAAGAAGTTTCACAGGAATACGTAAACGCGATCAGTACTATGAACTGGAGCGAAGTTATCCGTTCTGTAGATGATTCACGGAAATTACTAAAGGCTCTGTGGGAAATGGATGCAGACACAGTAGCAGAGGGAATTGATCGTGCTCATCGTGAAATCTCGATCCTGCAGTATAATGATGAAAACTCTTTGAGCTGTACCATTAATCTTGCGTTCTATTTTGCGAGAGAATACTACACTATCGTCAGAGAATTGCCATCAGGAAAAGGCTTCGCCGACATCTGCTTCATCCCGAGGAAACTGCATGCAGACAAACCGGCAGCAGTCATTGAACTGAAATGGGACAAAACTGCCAGCGGTGCGATCGCGCAGATAAAAGAAAAACAGTATGTAGAGGCACTGAAAGACTATCATGGGAATCTGCTGCTTGCGGGAATCAATTATGAAAAAGGAATCAAAGAACATAGTTGTGTGATAGAGAAATATGAAATAAAATGATATAAAAAAGATATGGAAACTTCTATGGTGGTGTTTCCATATCTTTTTTATACAATTATATCGGAAGAACGAAATAGTATTTTGTTATACAAAACGCTGAAAACAGGCATATATATGGTACAATGAAAATGACTAATAAAGCACAAGTTACGGAAACGCAACTCTAAAAACGCTTCATAAAGGGCACGTTTTTTTACAAAAGATAAAAATTAAGGAGAACTACAGTGGAGATAATTACACAGGCAGTCAGAGTAATTGATTATGAAAATGACAGAATCCAAAAAAGAAATGTAAATGAAATGCCAAAGTTCAGGGATTATATTGAACAATTGATTGGTCACGTAAGTAATAATGTTTCTATTAGAGAATATCATACGCAGTCAACAGGAACAGAAGTTGTTGCACAAATTCTTGAAATTGCACAAAGTCCGGAAGATACAGGACTAATTGAAGAAAAGATAGATGCAATTGCAGGGCGACTTATCAGAAAAGAACAGGAAGCCCAGGAACGGGTTGGGCATATGAATATAAGAGTACAGAAAGGAAGTCTGCTGTTTGTGTTATTCCAGGAAAACCAAAGCAGAAAATGTATCCTTGCTAAAGTTGAACATACAGGTTTCTTTGATGAGGCAGATTATAGTGAGAAGTTTGGCTTTTCAAAAGATACGAAGAAAATCTGGAAAACATGCATATTTAATCTGGATGATTTGAATGCAGATCAGTTTCAGGCGAAGGTATATTCTGATACAGTCGCTAAATATTGGTGGCATGATTTTCTGGAACTGGAAGAGTGTCAGAACGATGCGACAAATACAGCAAAGGCATATAAAGCAGTAGAAAAATGCCTGAATAGAAATTTAAAGAAAACTGCACCTTATGATAACAGAATTATACAAACGGCAATGTATTCATATATGAGTAATACAAGTCAGGAAATGTTTGACTATGATGATATGCTCAAAAAGATTTTTACAGAGTATGCAGCTAATGATATTAGTGATGATAAGAAGCATGAGTTAAGCGAAAAACTTAGCAGACTTCCAGAAGAAAAGGGATTTGATCGACGGTTTCAGTCGGTACCAGATGCTATAAAGAAAAAAGCAAAAAGAACTTATAAAGTAACAGCAGGAATTGAATTAAAAATTTCAGACTTAGAAAATGAAAATGATATTTGGGCGTATGAAGATAATTATGGCAGAAAATATCTCAGAATAAGATTAAGTAATGAACAGACATTTCAGACATTCGCACACAGTGACGAGGAAAATAGAGAGGAGTAGTTCTCAATGTTAGAGAGAATCCGGAATCAAATTACGGATCTGAGAAAGGAAGAAGAACGGAGATTTACGTATGAATTAGAATGTAGCTTTGATAAAGAGCACTCTATAGAATATTCTGAATGGATCAACACAATCAGAGACATTTCAGATAGAGATAAAATAAAAATATACCTGGTTTCAGAAGGAGAGGATACGCTTCATCTGGATGAGAATATGGAAGACGAGTATATACAATTTCTGGATTCTCTGGATGATGATGAAATAGTCGACGTTAACCTTACAATAGACAAAAAAATAGTAAATGGATATTTGTCCATATATTGCTTTGAAAAATTTGCTGAGGATATTAATTCCCTGCCGATAGATAAAGCATTAAACGTATTTTCTGGTTTTATGAAAGAAGCGGGAAACGTCATGGTATTTGAACTGTTTGACTGCAGGGATATATTTTACACAAAAACAATGTTTTTTCTGGCAGCAGGAAGTAGAACACTGAGTTCGACTTTTGACAGAACTAAGAGATTGTCAGAATGCAGGGAAAATGCTTACTTTTATAATCAGGATAATTATGAACTGTTGCCGGATGATTTCAAAATAGAAGTAGGATATGAGGGAAATCCTCTCGGGGAATTATTTTTAAAACTTGAAACAATTTTAGCATCCTGTCTACTGGCTTCAAATTCATTTATACAAGACGGAAACTTAAAACTTCAAATTATGGGGCAGCGTTCGGTAGAATATAACGATGCTCTTGAGAACATACAGGGAAATAATAATCTTTATAAGATTTATGATTGGATGTACTCAGGCGGTAATATTATTGATAAGGCGATTATAGCTAGAAATATTATATGTCTTCACTGTAAATATGAAGTGCTATTGAATATAGGTTCTGAAGTGATGTCATCTATTCAGACAAATTATAACCTGTACCTGAAAGATAATGTGACACAGTATTTGGAACTGAAAAATAAAGTTGCAGAATTTATCAGTGACATTGTATCAAGGACAGGAGAATATGCAACGGAGATGCTGGACAAATTTAAAGCTAACCTTTTGGCTATTTTTGGCTTTCTGTTTTCAGTGATACTTGCAAATATCGTATCAGATCAGCCGCTGGATAATATTTTTACAAGAGACATCACAATTATTTCTGAGATCGTATTGGGGGCTTCGTTTGTTTATCTTTTTATCAGTTACCTTCAGTCAAAATGCGAATTGCAGAAAGTCTACGACAGCTATGATAAATTAAAAGATTCTTATAGAGAAGTACTGACGGAAGAGGATATAAGGGAATGCTTTCAGAATGATACTATAAAAACAGAAATGGAAGAAGAAATTAATAAATCTATACGGAGATATCTTGTGGCTTGGGGTGTATTTTTGGTTATTCTTTTGATAGCAGTAGAATATATGAGTAATGCACCTGTTATCTTGCCCAGGATAAAATTATTGTGGGGAATGATTAAAAAACACTGAATTATGGATTGCGTAAAAAGGTATGGAATATTCTGCACCTGTTCCATATAGCGATTCAATGAACCAGAAATCTATCAGGCAACTGATTGACAGTGGTTTAATTCAACGTGATTATGAATCTATGTTTATTCCATATCATGATATTTATACAGTTATATATAAGTGGAAAGATAATATAGTATATCCTATCACAGCAGGTGTTGTGGTAGGGCTTATAGTAGCTTTGATAGTAAATTTGTGCGGGATCTTATTTCAAACAGTAAGAGATAAAAAATCTCAATTTGATGTGTCAGCAGAAATGTTAACACCAATACCAGCGTACACCCACGATAATAAAATTGCAGAAAATGAGAATGCAAACACAATAAATTTGGAAAGTACTGATACAGAGAGTATGGCAGTTAATTCTTCCTTTGATATGTATGTAGCAGGAACTGTGAATGGTAAAAGGATTCCGATGTATGTAGCAGGAACAGATGATTTGGAACATGTGCCAACAGTCAGGCTTTCTGTGACAAATAGAAATGATTTTTCTATAGATATAAAGGAGATAACAGTTCGGGTTTTGGATTATAAAAGTCCAGATGAATTTGCGATTATCTCACCTGCCGGTGGGGATGATGAAAGACCCGTTCAGCAGTGGAAATGTGATATTTCCACTGCTGAACAGGAATATTTAGCAACATACATAGGAACTACAGGTGATACAGATGGCGACGCGGGCAAAAGATATGTGTGTGTGGCAACAGGAGATACTGGGGAATTTAATGTTGCAATATGCTCAGATATAGCTGGATTATATTCTGTAGAAGTTAATCTTAAATATAACTTTAGGGGGAAAACAAAAACGGAAACAACAGATGAGATGCAGTTCATAATTCGTTAAAAATAATAAATAATTACTTGGCAGCAGTTTCTTTGGAGACTGCTGTTTGCTGTGTACGAGATATTATCATATTGCGACAGCACAAAGACAGAAACCCTGCTGTGGGCTGACTTGACGAAGTTTTGAAATTAACGCATAATATATTGAAGGTTATGTATGCAACGTATGGTTTAAGAAGCATAGTACGATTGTTTACAAGTATCGTTATGATGCCAGACAGATAGCAAATATCGGGAATTAGTAACAGTGTAACAGATTCACATGCCGGAATAAATATATTCAGGAAGCAATTACACCAGAAGGAAGAAACAAAGGAGAAACGCGTATGCAGGAAATAAAAGACTATAACGACAAAAATAAAATGTATGATATCATGAACACCACACAGAGTAATTACTCAAATATGCTGAAGAGACTACAGCAAAAGAAAAGCTTCTCAAACTTTGTAATTACCTATTACAGCATTGCCCTGATTGTTTATTCGCTTACAGCAGTGTTTTTTCCAGAAGTGTTCGATGAGAAATTATCAAGCTATTTCAATATAATATTGTCGATTGTTGTACTGACATATTCGCTGATTATTACAAATGCCAAATATTCCGAAAGGATTCAGGCAGCTGAACGAATTATGAATGAGGTGAAAGCCAGAAAAAGAGAACTTACAGATGATAATGTAGCGGAGAAACGCAGGGAATATGAAGAAGTTATATCAAAGGCTGAATACAGATCGGAAGTGGATTTCTTTCGCACATTGAAACAGAAATGCAAGAAAAACAATATACGCCTGTGTCATTACAGACAAGACCTGGGTGAAATGACAGATCGGGAAGAGGCCAAAAAACTTAAAGAATATCTGAGCGAAAATTTCCCTCTGACTCAACAGATCAAAATAATCGCCCAGCATATATGGGAAGGAATTATCATTCTGGTGCCAGCAGTCATTTTTATAGTCTGCTTTTGCGTATGATAGAAGAAAATGCCCCAATGATCAAGTAGATAGTAGTTTTGCTGGATCAGACTGCATTTGGCTTTAGACAGGGAAGTTTAGAATGGTTCAGACATTGTGTTTTTTGACCCGGCTCATTTTCCAGTGTTCTTGTGATTGGCAGGGCTGCAAAATAAGTTTTAAGGTAGAAATTCTTTAATATTTATTAAAATAATCACGATAGTGTCAAAAACGGTATCGTTTTGTGCCGAATCAACGTAGTTTTTGGGTTGACGAATTTTGATTAAGTAGGTATATTATATATACGAATAAATCAAAAGTGGAGTGGAGCACATATGTATAAGAAAGCAGCACAGGGTTGGCTGAAACACTGGGATTTTATCCTTCTGGATATCATTTGTCTGCAGATTGCGTTCATTATTGCCTATTTTCTCCGGCAGGGAGGCGGTAATCCGTATGCAGATGCGCTGTATCGCAGTGAGGCAATCAGCTTTATTTTATGCCAGATCGTAGTGGTCTTTTTCAGCCAGTCGTATCAGGGCATTCTCAAAAGAGGATACTACAGTGAATTTACCAAAACTGTAAAGCATGTTGGCATGGTGATGCTGTTGTCCATGGCATATCTTTTTGTTACACAGCAGTCAGGAGATTTTTCCAGAATCGTTTTCTTTATTACAGCAGGCATTTATCTGGCTATTGCCTACATTGTAAGAATTTTATGGAAGAAATGCGTGCTTAGGAGAAATCTCACAGATAAGCGCAAACGGTCCATGGTGTTGGTGGTGGCATCTGATGAGGCAGAAGTTACAATTCAGAGGATGCTGAGTGGACCGGTTCAGGATTTTACAATCACAGGAATCGCTTTTATGGACGACAGCTTCAAAGGGGATATATTCAATGGAATTCCTGTCATTGGTAACATTGATACGGTTCAGGATTATCTCTGCCGTGAGTGGGTAGATGAAGTATTTGTAAAAGTTACAGATACACAGCCCTACCCGAGAAAGCTGATCGATGAGATCGTCACTATGGGATTAACCGTACACTTAAGCCTTGGTTCTGTAGAGCAGTCTCTGAGCGGTAAGAAATTTGTAGAAAAAATCGGAGATTATACAGTCGTCACTTCCAGTATCAACACAATTTCACCGAAGCAGATCTTCTATAAACGAGTTCTGGATATCACAGGAGGAATTGTCGGCTGTCTGGCTACATTATTACTGATTGTTATTATTGGTCCTATGATCTACATTAAATCACCTGGTCCGATTTTCTTCTCACAGGTTCGTATCGGTAAGAATGGTAAACGTTTCAAGATTTATAAATTCCGAAGCATGTATATGGACGCTGAGGCCCGCAAGGCAGAGTTGATGAGCCAGAACAAGATGGATGGCTTCATGTTCAAGATGGACTATGATCCACGTATCATCGGCAGTGAGAAAAAAGACAAAAACGGCAATCCGAAAGGAATCGGAAACTTTATCCGCAAGACTTCTCTGGATGAATTTCCGCAGTTCTGGAATGTCCTTAAGGGCGATATGAGTCTGGTAGGAACCCGCCCGCCGACAGTAGATGAATGGGAGCAGTACGAACTTCATCACAGAAGCCGTATGTCCACCAAACCGGGAATCACCGGCATGTGGCAGGTAAGCGGTCGAAGTGATATTACGGACTTTGAGGAAGTTGTACGTCTGGATACCGAATACATAGAGAACTGGACCATTGGTCTGGATATCAAAATTCTGATGAAAACAGTCCTTGCTGTTGTCAAGCATGAAGGATCTGTGTGACTTGACAGAGTAGATTCGACGGGTTATGATAGAACACTGGTTATTGTAATGACCAATAGCATGTTTTGAAAAAATTTGAAAGTTTGAAATTTCAGACAAATATTTAGATCGTCTATAAATCACATTCGGATATAGACTAGAGAAAGATATAATTTCAGGAGAATATGAAGAAATGAAAAAAGATTACAAAATTGCGGTTGCAGGAACTGGATATGTTGGGCTGTCAATTGCTACACTGCTTTCTCAGCACCATCAGGTAACAGCAGTGGACATTATTCCAGAGAAAGTTGACATGATTAACAATCGAAAATCACCAATTCAGGATGAATATATTGAAAAATATCTTGTAGAAAAAAAGTTAAATCTGACGGCTACGCTGGATGCGAAAAAAGCATACAAAGATGCGGATTTTGTTGTGATTGCGGCACCAACAAACTATGACAGTCGTACACAGTATTTTGATACATCGGCTGTAGAAGCCGTGATCAAACTGGTTATGGAATATAATCCGAACGCTGTTATGGTTATCAAATCTACGATTCCGGTCGGTTATACAGCTTCTGTGCGTGAAAAATTCAACAGTCAGAATATTATTTTCAGCCCGGAATTTCTGCGAGAGTCCAAAGCTCTTTACGATAACCTGTATCCTTCCCGTATTATTGTTGGCACTGATCTGAATGATGAGCGCCTGGTGGAAGCTGCACATGAGTTTGCTGGTCTGCTGCAGGAAGGTGCTATCAAAGAAAATATTGATACATTGTTCATGGGATTCACTGAAGCGGAGGCTGTTAAGCTGTTTGCTAATACCTATCTGGCTCTGCGTGTGGCTTACTTCAATGAGTTGGACACCTATGCAGAAAGCAAGGGGCTGAATACTCAGCAGATCATAGATGGAGTCTGCCTTGATCCGCGTATCGGCAGTCATTACAATAATCCGAGTTTCGGTTACGGCGGCTACTGCCTGCCGAAAGACACCAAGCAGTTGCTGGCAAATTACGCAGATGTGCCGGAGAATCTGATTGAAGCGATTGTTGAAAGTAATAGAACACGTAAAGATTTTATTGCGGATCGTGTATTGAAACTGGCTGGCTACTATGACTACGACGAAGATAACGAATATAATGCACAACAGGAAAAAGCTGTAACTATCGGGGTTTATCGCTTGACTATGAAGTCAAACTCTGACAATTTCCGTCAGAGTTCTATTCAGGGTGTTATGAAGCGCATTAAGGCGAAGGGGGCAACGGTTATCATTTACGAACCGACCCTGAAAGACGGTGATACATTCTTCGGTAGCACTGTGGTCAATGATTTGGCAAAGTTTAAGGAAATAAGCCAGGCTATTATCGCGAACCGATATGACAAATGTCTGGATGATGTGAAGGAAAAAGTGTATACCAGAGATATTTTCCAGCGTGACTAAGGGGTTATAAATTGAAAAGACAGGAATATATCAGAAAAGGAGGGACTTATGATGCCCGATGAATATAAAAGAAAAGTGGATAAGTCCCTTATCCCGACATGCAATATCATGGGAGTTAATATTGCAGCCATTAATATGGAGTGGCTGATAAAATATCTTGATGAAAATTTGGAAGATATAAAGGGCGATTATATTTGTGTATCCAATGTACACACAACGGTTACCAGCTATGAGGATGCATCATATTGTGCTATCCAGAATGGTGGACTGATGGCAATTCCGGATGGTGGACCATTATCCACGGTAGGACAGAAGCGTGGCCATAAGAATATGGAAAGAACGACGGGACCTAGCTTGATGGGAGAAATATTTGAGATTTCTGTTAAAAAAGGGTACCGCCATTATTTTTATGGTAGCAAAGAAGAAACTCTTGATATTTTGAAGAAGAAGCTGACAGAAAAGTATCCGGGCATTCAAATTGTTGGAATGTATAGTCCGCCGTTTCGGCCTCTTACCAAGGAAGAAGATGATGTGGTGATTGGACGAATCAATGAGACACAGCCGGATTTCGTTTGGATTGGCCTTGGAGCCCCAAAACAAGAAAAGTGGATGGCAGCACATCAAGGTAAGATTGATGGGCTGATGCTAGGTGTTGGAGCTGGATTTGACTACTATGCAGAAAATATTAAGAGAGCTCCTATGTGGATGCAAAAAAGTAGTTTGGAATGGTTATATCGACTGTTGCAAGATCCGAAGAGATTATTCAAACGGTATTGGAATACAAATACTAAGTTTATTTGGAATGCGATGATTAGAGGAAAATAAATATGATAACGTGTTTGCAGGTGCATAATGATTATTTAATACCAGGAGGAGAAACTAAATCGGCGAAACTTATTGCGGATGTTCTTGAAAAAAATGGAATTAGAGTGATTCGCTTTTATAAAGACAATAACGCTTTAAAGGATGCTAACATAATAAAAAAAGGGCTAGCAGGAATAAAGTCGATATATAACAATGAAACGGTTAGAGAAATCGAAAATATTCTTGCAAAAGAACACATAGATTTCGCTTTGATTCATAATACTTCTCCAATGATTTCAAATAGCATATATGCTGTGTTGATAAAGCACAAAATTAAAATATATAAATATATGCAAAATTATAATTTAGTATGCCTTAATGGTGCGTTAGATAAGAAAAGCGAATGTACCATATGTAGAAATAAACCGATGCATGGGGTAAAATTGAAATGTTATAAAGAAAATAAAATATATTCATTTCAAAAATACATTGCTAAACAGCTCCTGTGGAGAAAGTACATTAATAAGTTTAGTGGGTTTATTGCTATATCAGAATATGTAAAAAACAGACATGCACAGTTAGGAATACCGAAAGATAAAATAAAGGTGTTATATCATTTCTGCGAAGATAGGCCTCGAATTCTCTCACAGAAAAGAGAAGAGAAATATATTGTTTATATGGGACGGCTTTCGGAAGAAAAAGGTATTATAACATTGCTCAAGGCTATGAAAGATAATCCAGAAACAGTACTTAAGATTATGGGAAAAGGCCCGATCGAAAAAGAATTACAGGAGTTTGCTTTACATAATAAAATGTCTAATATTCAGTTTTTGGGATATAAGACAGGAGAAGAAAAAAATGAGATTATTGGTAATGCAATGGCTTTAATAGCTCCGTCTGAATGGGAAGAGCCGTTTGGAAGAATAGTAATTGAAGCGTATCAGGTTGGAACACCTGTTATCGCAAGTGCCATTGGAGGTTTGAAGGAATTAGTGAAAAATGGAACAACGGGGTTTCTTTTTGAATCAGGAAATGCAGTGCAGTTGGCGCAGGATATAAAACAGATGGGAGTGAAGTCTGATAGAGAGCTTTATCTAATGCGTGAAAATTGTGTAAAGTTAGCTGAAGAAAAATTTACAGAAGATGCGTATTTTAGAAACTTTTGTTCGGCAATAAAATTGGAGAATAGATAAATGAAAGTATTATTATCGGCTTTTGCTTGTGCTCCAAATAAAGGGTCTGAGCCAGGCGTTGGCTGGAATTGGGCTATGGCACTAGCAAAATATAATGATGTGATTGTGTTAACTCGTGAAGAAAATAGACGAGAAATTGAAGACTATAAAAAAGAAAGTCCCATTCCGTTTAAAATTGAATATTTCGGAATTTCATTTTTTGAAAAAAACACAAAAATTCCATTCCAAAAGAATTTGTATACAATGGTGTGGCAGCGAAAGGTCGTTGAATTTGCAAAAGAACTTAATAAAAAATATAAATTCGACATTTGTCATCACATTACTTATGCATCGTATAAATATCCAACAGAATTATATAAATTGGGTATTCCGCTTATTGTTGGCCCGGTTGGAGGTGGTGAAGTTACACCGAAATCATGTAGAATTGCATATAGTGTAAAGTATAGATTAATTGAGTGTATTCATGATTTGCAAATTAAAAGCACTGTACATAGCCGAAACTTTAAAGCAATGTGTAAAAATGCATCGATGATTCTAGTTACAACACAGGAGACTTTTGATTGTATTCCGGTGATGTATAAAAGAAAAATGAAAATAATGCAGACGATAGGTATTTCTGAAAAAGAAATAAGAGAAGAACGCTCTCTCAGGGAATATAAGAATGCTGAAAAATTTAAGGTTTTGTATGTGGGAAATTTGTTACCATTGAAAGGGGTTCAGTTATTACCTAAAATTGCTCAAAAGTTAAATGATAAAGATGTTCTGTTTCAGATAGTTGGAGCGGGACCTGAAAAAAAGAGAATGGAGCAATTTGTTCATGAACATGGATTGGAGCAAAATTTTGAATTTGTAGGTGCGGTGTCAAGAAATAAAGTACTTGAACACATGGATGATGCGCATTTGTTCATTTTTCCGAGTTTTCATGACTCTGGGGCAATGGTTGTGCTAGAGGCTATGGCACGAGAATTACCTGTACTGGCAATGAACACAGGTGGACCGGCTGTTCACATTCAAAATGGACGAGGAATAGTTGTAAAACCAGATCAGCCGCTTGAAGAAATAGTAGAGGAATTTGCGGATGATATTAAATTATATAAAGAAATGTATTGTTCGAATAAAGGTAAAATAAAAGAAATTATAGATTGTGCTAAGAAATATCTTTATTCAGATTGCGTCTGGAGTAATAAAGCAGAAACAATGCAAAATTTTTATAGAGAAATAGTGGAGAAATCATGAAAAATATAGCTATTTTACTTACATGTTTTAATAGAAAAGAAAAAACAAGAAAATGTTTAGAAACTCTTCAGTTAGATAAATATCCTGAATGTGATGTGTTTTTAGTTGATGATGGTTGTACGGATGGTACTGGTCAAATGATAAGAGAAGAGTTTCCTAAAGTAAAAGTTTTACAAGGCGATGGGACGCTTTTCTGGAATTTAGGAATGCGTTTTGCGTTTGAAGAAGCGAGAAAAAAAACATATGATTTTTATCTTTGGGTTAATGATGATGTGAGTTTTGAACCTGATGTAATACAAAAAATGGTAAATGCTTATGAACAGATTAGTATTGAGAAAAAAACGAAAAAAAATATTGTAGTCGGCTATACAATGGATGATGAAAAGAAAAAAGTGACATATGGGGGGTATCGATTAGTAAGGAGTTTTATTCCAATAAAACTAGAAATGGTACAACCTTCCGAGAAACTTGAAGAATGTGACACATGCAATGGAAATTGCGTTCTGATTCCAGATGAGGTTGTGAATGTTATTGGAACAAATTGTAGTCACTATCACCATAGTCAGGGAGATATTGATTATGGTTTATCCGCTAAAAGAGCAGGTTGCAATGTTGTATTAACAAATTTTGCGGTTGGATGTTGCGAAAAAAATGAAGGAGCAAGAATTTGGAATGATATTAGATATAAAGCTCCTATTAAAGAAAAAATGAAAATAATGAATAGTCTGCGCCATAGACCTAAGAGTGAGTGGAAGTATTTTACTAAGAAATTTGGAGGCAATAGATGGTTTTTACGATATTATCTGCCCTATGTGAAAGTTTATCTTTCTGCAATATTATCTAGGTTATGAAGTTGAAAGGAGAAGTACGTTGAAACTGAATGCTAAGATAAATAAGGTAGATAAAGATTCCAAAAGTGTTATTTTGAATATGGCAAACACACTTCTGGTTAAAGGTGGAGCATTGATTGTTGGGCTTTTGACAACACCTGAATATATGCGCTATTTTAAAAATTCTTCTGTTTTGGGTGTATGGTACACAATGCTTTCTGTTTTGGCGTGGGTTCTTTATTTTGATTTGGGTATTGGAAATGGTTTGCGAAATAAGTTGGTTGAATCAATTGCATCAGGTAATATTAAAAAACAAAGAGAATATGTTTCATCTGCATATGTATTTTTAGCATCAATAGCAGCAGTTTTAGCAGCAGTGCTATTAATAATGTGCAAATTTGTTAATTGGAACGTTGTACTTAACATTAGCGAAAATGATATTTCAAGACAGCTGTTGACAAGTGCAGTAATGATTGTTTTGAGTGGAATTATCTGTCAATTTGTGTTAAGATTGATTGCCTCGATTATGTACGCAATACAGAAAGCGTTTATTCCGAATTTGATGTCATTGATGACTAATACGATTGTATTGATATTTGTTATAATTGCAAATAGAATAGGAAACAATAATAGGATTATTCTTTTATCATGGGTTTATTTTACGGCATCCATTTTGCCCATGCTTATAGCAACAATTTATGTTTTTGCTTTTCCCTTACATAAAATTAGACCAAGTATTCGTTATTATCGAAAAGACTGTGCCTTTGAAGTCTTTAAAACGGGAAGTGCATTTTTAATTCTCCAGATAGCGGGCATGATGATCGGTAACTCTTTTGTTGTATATTTAATTTCTATATTGCTTGGAGCAGCTAGTGTGGTAGAATTCAATGTTTATTATAAAATATTTAGTAATGCTTATATGTTATTTTCTATTTTGATGACACCTATTTGGTCGGCAATTACTAAGGCAATGGCTACTAACCGTTTTACTTGGATCAAACAGATACTAGTTAAACTTCGACTTGCGTTGCTTGCTATCTTTTTTGCACAATTTGCAGTAGTACCGATTATGCAAATTGTGTTTGACATTTGGCTTGGAGATCAGACAATAAAAGCTGATTTTATGATTCAGATAGTTTTTATTGTTAACAATGGTATTATGATGCTTTACCAATTAAATGCTCAGATTTGCAATGGCTTGGGAGAGTTAAAACGTCAAATTAAATGGATGTTGACAGCAAATATTTTACTTGTTCTTTTGTCGGTATTGTTTACAAGAGTATATGCTCATTATACATCGGTAATTATAGCGCAGACAGTAGCTCTGGTTCCATATTGCATTGCTATGAATAATTGGCTTGGCAAATATATTAATAGAAGGGTCAATGTAAAGCAGGCAGGATAAGCCGAAGAAAGGAACAGATTAATTTATGAAATTAATAGTTAAGAAATCTGCATTGGTTCAATATATGCTTATTTATTTGCTGATTTGTTTTCAAGGTTCGATAGGTTTTAGAGCATATAATTCAGTGTTTATAATAACTGCGATGCTAACAATGATAATGGTGGTTTTAACAAAAAAAAATAATATCCCATCGCATTATTTGTTATTTTTATTTATGCTTTTGCTTTTATTTTTGTTTGAAGTAGCAATAACAGATGGCGGAACGCAAATATCCTCGGTGGTTAGTATTATGTCAAGATATGCAATTGTATTAGCCGCCTATTATTATGATGAGAAGTTTTTTGCAGATAGATTTGTGAAAATGATGATATTTTTTGCAGTAGTTAGTTTGATAGGATTTGTGATTGTAGAAATATCGCCAGCAATTTTACAAACAATATTAGTAAAACGATCAGAAACAGTTACTACATATTGGAAGACTTATAGTGTAGATTTTTATGGCACGTTTCTGTTTGCATTTACGAATGCGACAGAGCGTAATATTGGGATTTTTCATGAACCAGGATTGTATCAGATAGTGTTAAATGCAACATTGTATATTTTATTATTTAAAAGAAATATGCTACGCATAACAAATAGAAAATGGACTATATATTGTGCCATTATTATAGTGACAATTATTACATCGATGTCAACAACAGGACTGATAGGTATGGTGGGGCTGTTATTAGTCTATACATTGTTTGCAAGAAATGAAAAAACAAATAGTTCTAAAATGAAATATGTATTGGTAATAGGTTTAGCTGCATTTGGAATATATTGTTTTTTTGCAGACGCAGATAGTTTTATCAATAAATATGTGTTTTCAAAAATTATGTCAAATGGGAAATTGGACTTTTCTTCATCTACAGGAAGTTCAAGGATTATGTCAATGTTATCAGACATTTCAATTTTTCGCCATCATATACTAGGAATTGGATACTCAAAGTATAAGACTGCGTTTAGAGAGAATCTTCTTGACGAGACAATTCCAGATTTATCATCATGTGTGGGATTTACACAAGTGCTTGCTGTGTTTGGAATTATTGTTTTTTTATTTATCTTGGGGTATTATGCATTTCTGATAAGACGTAATTTGAATAAAGAAGAAGGTTTAGCTTTTTTATTTATATTTATTAATACTGGTTTAGCACAACCATATATATGGTTTCCAGCCTTTGTAGTGTTGCTGTTGCTTGGGGAAAATAGGACAAAGTATGTTTATGATAATTTGGATTTGAAAGTAATAAAATATTAATAACCTATAAATGAGCAAATATCAAAAATTGCACAAAATTACCCTACAAACTCTAAAACCTCATCAAAAGAGGCACCATTTTTGATTACTTGAAACAGATTCTTTAAATACTCTGTTTGGATCTGTTGTTGCATATAGACATAACCTTCCTCAAAGGAACAATATTCCCCTTTGCAAGTGCAGCACAGGTAATGAACAAACGACATAATCAACCAATACCTCTGGATTCCCTTTTGGGAACGCAGCTGATATTTATCCAGACCAAGTTTCTTTTTGCTTTGCCGGAAAAATAGCTCGATCTGCCACCGCCTGGTATAAAATCCCAGGATCTCCTGTGTGGACAATGCTGTATTGGTGGAAATAAAGATCCGTAATGCTTTGGGATTCCCAAAACATTCTGCTGGATAGCTTAACAGCACTACTGCATTTGGAATATCATTCAGATTTCTTTCATAACGGTATACATAAAACTGTCTTTTATCAACGGTCACGAGGTTGATATTTGGATTTGTTTTCCGCAAATGAAGGGCAAATACACTGGCTTTCTGTCTGATCCCACAAGGATAGAGGATCCGGTTGGTTTTTAAAGCACCGATCGTATAAAATCCCTTTTGGATAAAGCAATCCATGACTTTGGCAGAAGTATACCAACTGTCGCAAAGAAAGTAAGAGATTACAGGTGCAATAGGAAGTTCAGCAGCGATATCCTGTATGATTTGAATCTTTGATTTTGTTTTATCATACAGAACAACTGCATAATTCAAAGTGATCCCATTGCAGGAGAGCATAACAGAAACCATCTGATGCCCATAATCCTGTCTGCCTTTCAAATGGGATTGGTGAAAATACGCAGCTTCAATCGGATGCAGTGCCTGTGACGAAGGCATTGTATGAGAAGTAATCGTATCATCTACAATACAAAAGACTGGCTGACCGGAATTGGCTGCCTCCCGGTAGATTAAGTGAACAACACTACTTCTCAGGGTATCCTGAAAAAGGGAATCGTTCCACTTTCCATGATTCAGGAAGTGCGCCACCGTGGTTCTGTGATGCTGACTGGCCATGGCAAAATCAGTTGTTTTGCCGCGGTACCCCCGGAGAAAAACAGAAATAAGGATAGCCATCAAATGTTCCAGATAGACATCGGACAAAAAGCAACTGAGATTAAGGGTTTTAAAGTAATTGTAAATTTTATTAGAATGATGTATAATGTTTGCAACAGGCACCTCCTTGTTTGCGTGAGTAGGTTGATGGTCGCACTTCAATTATATATCATTCAGCAACGGGTGTCTTTGTTTTGTGCAAAATTTAGGATTTACTCATTTATAGTTCTATTATTAGTTTTTTAACGTTTGAAATTTATTTGGTACAAACTTTTGTGATTAGACGTTTTGAAGCGTTAGCTTTCCCAATTAATTTTATAGTAGTAACAAGTATAATTTTCTTAGAGGCTTTTTTATTGAATCGAGGTATTCGATTTTTGAGAAAAATTATGACAAAAGGGATATAATATAAGATTGGTGTGAGCTTTGAAATTAGAGCTATATGTGAGTTATTGGTCCCGGTTGGAAGTTATGTACCGGGATCATAGATTATCCTTTATGAATATCAGAAAACCTGTAACGCTTCCCATCTCCGGGAGTTCCTGAAAGATTACACAGGCATCTTTGTTACGGACGGATACTAGGTATACCATACACTAGAAAAGGAGTGGGAAGACCTGAGAACTGTTGGTCGCTGGGGGCATCGCAGTTACAGATTTAATGAAGTACTTGAAGTGATACCAGAAGTACACCGAAAAAATCCGTCCTTCATCTTCTGATGAAACAGATACAGGCTATTTACCGTGAAGAAGGGAAAATGTTCGGACCTTTCATCTCAGCGTCAACTGGTGGTAAAACCACTAGTGGATGCTTTCTTTGTGCATTTGAAACAGAGCAAATCCCAGACTGTCAAAAGTGAGAAAATACTTGATTATATGTAAACGGTAGAACCCGAGTACCTTTTTATTCCCTCCAATTTATGCCATAATCAGACTAAACAAAGCGGTACAGTCTTAAAAGTTCAGTACTCAACTTTTTGGACTGGCTATAATTGAGGAGGAATATTATGGCTACACAAACCAGTCTTGTGGCACAGCAGGTCAGGATCAGGCAGTGGGTGGAACAGATCCGCGACTGTCAGAACCGTCCGGAAGGAATGGATGTTGAAACCTGGTGTACCCAGAATAATCTTACGAAATCCAATTACTATTACCGGCTCCGGCGTGTCCGAAAAGCATGCCTTGCCCAGATACCAAACGAAGAACCTCAGGCTTTTGTGGAACTGCCTGCTCCGGTGCAGACAAAACCAGCTGTATCAAAAGAAACATCTGCAGACGTTTTGACAGGAAGGCTGCCAGTGATCCGCATCCGAAATGCCAGTGCTCTGTCCGCAGAGATATTTCCCGGTGCTTCACAGGGAATGCTCTGCAGTCTCATAGAGGCAATGTGCCATGTTGAATGATGCAGATGTTTCCGGATTTTAAAAAGTTTATCTGGCGATGGGATTTACGGATCTCCGCCGTGGGATCGATGACCTGGCAGCGATCGTCCGGTTTCAGTTTGACCTTGATCCTTATGATAAAAACACGCTGTTTCTTTTCTGCGGGCGGAGAAGTGACCGGATCAAGGCACTGCTCTGGGAGGGGGATGGATTCCTTCTCAGGTATAAGCGGCTTGATAACGGTGCATTCCGATGGCCCCGTTCATCGGATGAAGCAATGGCTATTACAGACGAGCAGTACCGCATGCTGATGCAGGGTCTGGAGATCGTTGCACGCCATCCGATCACTGAACTTGAAAAGACGCCCAGCGTTATGTAGTTTGTGCAGAATGCTGAAAATGAAAAAGTATAAAAATAGTGAAAATGCCGCATATCAGCCAGAGAAAAAAGGTTGTCCACAAACAGGACTTCCCATTGCTGTTCAGCGTAGTACAAATGGGAAGGTCTGTGTGGATAACATATCTGAAAAGCCGAAAAATATCAGCTTTTCAGATGTATTATCCACCGTCATTATGCCGAAAGGCCAGATGCCGGAAACTGGCGGTAATACAAAAGATCTGTTATAATCAGGAACAGTAAAAAGACAGGAGTTCCGGTTATGACATTTAAGTACACCGAAACAAATCAGTCTTTCATCTTCTGATGAAACAGATATAGGCTATTTACCGTGAAGAAGGGAAACTCAGACCGCCAAAAGCGGAAAAACACTTGATTATATGAGGAGGTTGAGATGCTTTATTTCCAATTTAATACTGATAATGTTGTAGCTTTAAAGAAAAATCGAGTTGGAGATAATCAATCAATTTCAGAATTTTATATTGAAGGATCTGTGTTTGCTCTGGGCGATATAAAAGAGTATTTTTTTCAGAAATTGCATAGAGAACTTGGATTGGACGGAATTGGAATGAATCCTGCTTTTTATGAGGCTTTGGATATTCCACTTTCATCATTTAGTGTAAATGATGAAAGTGTTGGAAATTGTGATGGAGTATTGAAATATGTTTTTTCAGAATATGCAAAATTGCCCATCGAAGAATTGAAAAATAAGTCACTACAAGATTTAGGCATATCGATAGAATTTTGCAAAAGGATTGGAAATGATGAGAATAACGCATGCATTAAGCATTATATGCAGCAAAATAATTTGTCTTATATTATAGAAGATGTTCTATGGAAAGAAATGACTGATGAACAAAAAGTAGTAAAATTTTCTATGTACTTTGAGAAGATTTCATCAGAGGACAAAGAGTTGATTATTATAGACCCGTATTTCTTTAAGGACGATAGCGATGAGTATTGTAATATACTGACATCAGTAATTAAAAATTCTAAAGCACAGTCGGTTATTATCGTGACCGAACAAAAAAATTATAAGCAATTAAGCTATGATAAAATTTTTGGCAATTTCAATGTACCGGTAACAGTTGAATACAATAGAGATTTTCATGATAGATTTTGGATCGCTGATCGAAAAAAAGGGTTTTACACGGGAACATCGTTTAATGGTATCGGAAAAAGGATTTCTTTAATTAATTTATTATCTACGAATGATGTGACAGAGATTATAGAAGAACTGCGCCAAAGATCTATAATAGAGTGATGGTTTGCGGAAGGATATTCAGATATAATAGTAGATAAAACTTTAAAGCCTAAATAAGGTAAAAACAATATGAGAGCAGATAACATAAAGAATATAATCAGCAATATAAATGAATTGCCATATAAAGCGATCTTGTTTGATGGTGTATGGGGAATTGGGAAATCTTATGCGATAAATGAAGCTCTGGAAGATAACCCCAATGTTTGTAAAATATCAATGTTTGGTTTAAAAGATCCGAGACAAATATATCATGAAGTTTTATTTCAATTGATCTTAAAAAATAATACCGCCGGGAAAATAGCTGAAACTGCCAATAATATTTTTTCAGGAATCTCAAAGCTCTGTAGCAAGTTTGGAAAGGCGAAGGATGCATTGCAGAGTATCTATAATGAAAGAGATGTATTTTTCTTATTAGCGAGAGAGTTTACTTCGGTTCATATTATTGTTATAGATGATCTGGAAAGAACAAGTGCTGGTATAAATCTGGAGGAAGTTTTTGGAATTGTAGAAGAACTGAAGAAATGTTCGTATGTAAAGGTTATTTTGGTTGCAAATACGGGAGAATTGCCGGAAGATAAAAAGGCAATATTCGATAAATATAACGAAAAAGTAATTGAACGGATATATCATATCACAGAGCGGTCGGAAATGGTTGCCTGGAGTAAATTGAATATTCATGCCGGCTTTATTGAAAAATTTTTGAGTATTCATAAAGTTGAAAATCTGCGAACGCTCGAAAAGGCTCAGAGATTTTTTGAGGATGTAAGATTATACTGTAAAGAGGATGAGCAGTTTTTGGATGAAGTACGGTTAATATGTTTTGCAGTTGTTGTGGAGAGTACTGATAAGTTATATTATAAAGAAGCGAATCCAGATGATACAGATTCCATGCACAAAACAGTGAGCGATATTGGGAACATGCTTGAACATAGACTGGAAAAATATCTTTATGGAATAAAATGCAGAAATAACCTGGCGAAAATAGTATTGAGCTATTATGAAGATGGAGTAATCAATAAAGAGCAGTTAAATGTGGAATATGAGGTGTTTCTGAAATCGGGAGATAAAGCCAATTACTATAAGTCAGATGAGGAAATAAAGAGATTATTACCTGATTTGAGAAAAGATATGACAGAGAGTAGTACTATTATAGAATTAAATCAATTTGCAGATTCCTACATTATCTGGAGTGATATTCTGGAAGAAAATAACGAAAGTGTTTTACTGGAATATAGAAATATCTTAAATAAAATGCTGAAGGAAGCTGTCCGGGATGGAAAGGAAGCAGACGTAAGTTACTTGTATGAGTTATCTCATATGTCCTCAGATAAAACGAAAAAGATATATCAAGAAGAAATTGAAAGTATGAAAAAATTTCTGATTGAGACATATGTGGAATATTTGCAGAATACAACGCATGGAAAAAAGGCGTATGAGTATTCGAGAAAACTTCGGAATTATTATGGGGATTCTTCTTATCATGATATTATTGTATCAGAAAGCAAAAAGCTGTATAATGAGAATTCTTTCCCGATAAGTGAAGTAGATGAGGAGCAATATTTCACCTGTCGTAATATAATGGATATATTGTACCGTTCAGACGGAGAAAAATTTTTACAGTATTGTGATGCTCTAAAAGAGAAATGTGACAATATGTCCAGACACAGAATAGAGACTTTGTTAGGACAGATTGTTAAAAAATAACTTTGATAAAGATTAATTAAGCGAAGGAGAGAGAATACACATGAGAAATTTATATTCACTTTTTTTATCTCAGGCATATCAGGATTGCTGGGACGATTATAATCGTTCTCTGAGACTCAGAAACTTTCCGAAATGGGACTATGTAATCCTGACTGCATCTAATGAGCAGCAGGCAGAGGGATTTCGGAAGCAGATTGAGGAGCGTAAGGATTTCCTGCCAAAGGAGACAACCTTTGTTGCGATTCCGGATCGTGATGGTAAACGTGTGGGATCTGGCGGAGCAACGCTGGAGGTATTGAAATATCTGCATGAGCAGGAAGAGACGTTTGATAATCTTCGTGTACTGGTCATCCATTCTGGTGGTGACAGCAAGCGAGTGCCGCAGTATTCTGCACTGGGTAAGCTTTTTTCACCGGTGCCGCATGCCCTGCCGAACGGACGTAATTCTACATTGTTTGATGAATTTATGATCTGCATGAGTTCTGTACCGTCACGTATCCGTGAGGGTATGGTGTTATTGTCCGGAGATGTTCTGCTTCTGTTTAATCCGCTTCAGATTGATTATAATAATGTCGGAGCTGCTGCGATTTCTTTCAAGGAGCATGTGGAGACCGGCAAAAACCACGGAGTTTATTTGAATGGTGAGAATGGAAATGTAAAGTGCTGTCTGCAGAAAAAATCAGTAGAAGTACTGCGAGAAGTCGGGGCTGTGAATGAGTCTGACTGTGTGGATATTGATACAGGTGCGCTTATTTTCAGCACAGAGATGATGAAGTCATTATATTCTCTGATCGCAACGGAGGCAGACTATGACAGACATGTAAATGAGAAGACCAGACTTTCTCTGTATGCGGACTTTCTGTATCCGCTGGCAGAAGATTCTACTCTGGAAGCTTTTTATCAGGAGAAACCGGAGGGAGAATTTTGTCAGGAGTTAACGGAGGCAAGGGAGCGTGTATGGAAGGTATTGCGTCCATACAGAATGAAGCTGCTTCGTCTGGCACCGGCGAAATTTATCCATTTTGGTACGACCCGAGAGATTCTGGAACTGATGAGCGGCGGTGTGGACGAGTACCGTGAGCTTGGCTGGAGCCGTCTGATCGGAAGTAGTATTAAAGACAGTGACACTGCGGGATATAACAGTGTTCTGAGCAGCAGAGCGGATATCAGCAAAGACTGTTATCTGGAAGTTTCTTATGTGCATGGAGAGGCAAAAGTAGGAGAGCACTGTGTATTATCTTATATTGATATTCACGATGAAGTGATACCGGACAATGTTGTCATGCATGGCCTGAAACAGCGTGATGGAAAGTTTATTGTCCGTATCTTTGGCGTAAACGACAATCCGAAGGAAAACAGGCTGTTTGGCATGGATCTGGAGCAGATTGAAAAAGACCTGGACGTGAAGCTGTGGCCGGATGATTCTCATACATTATGGTCTGCTGCCCTGTATCCGGAGGCAGACACGATTGAAGAGGCGGTAAGTGCGGCATTAAATCTGTATGCGATTGTGCATGGAGAAGAGCAGGCAGACCTTTCTGCATGGAAAGCTGCACCAAAGAAATCTCTCTGTTCCGGATTTAATGATGCGGATCCGGATGCGATCATTGCATGGAACAGGAGAATGGCAGATCTGGTGGCAATGGATGAGATTGCAAAAGCGATCAGAAACAAAGTACCGGCGGCAAAGCTGAGAAAGATGAAATCTCTGACAAAGATCCAGAAGGAATGGCTGGAGCGGAGAATCAAAAAGGCTGATTTCAGTGAAAAGATGCGTCTCCATTATTATCTCGGAGTGATCCTGGACGATGAAGATGAAGTTCAGGAGTGTTTTCGCACGATTCAGTCAGAAGTCCTGGCTTCTACGATCAAAAACCTGTCTTACAACGAGAATGCCAGAATTGTTACAGAGAAGCACACAGTAAAACTTCCGCTTCGTGTCAACTGGGGAGGCGGCTGGAGTGACACACCTCCGTATTGTAATGAGAATGGTGGAACTGTATTAAATGTAGCGATTCTTCTGAATGGGCAGAAGCCGGTAGAAGTCACACTGGAAAAAATTTCAGAAAAGAAGATTGTTTTTGACAGCCGTGATATGGATGTCCATGGAGAATTTGATACCATCGAACCACTTCAGGCAACAGGTGATCCGTTTGATCCGTTTGCACTGCAGAAAGCGTGTCTTCTCGCCTGCGGAATCATTCCGAAAGAAGGAAGCAGTCTGGAAGAGATTCTGGATCGTCTTGGAGGCGGATTTGAAATGCATTCTGAAGTAACGAATGTTCCAAAAGGCTCGGGACTTGGTACTTCATCGATTCTTTCCGCAGCCTGTGTAAAGGCAGTATTTGAGTTTATGGGAATCGCTTACACAGAAGAAGATCTTTATGCACATGTACTTGCAATGGAACAGATCATGTCCACCGGCGGTGGCTGGCAGGATCAGGTCGGAGGAATCACTCCGGGACTGAAATATATCACTTCCATGCCGGGAATTGACCAGAAGCTCAAAGTAACTCATGTGGAGATTCCGGAAGCTGCAAAGCAGGAGCTAAGTGACAGATTTGTTCTGATCTACACAGGCCAGAGAAGACTTGCCCGTAACCTGCTCCGTGATGTTGTCGGACGCTATGTCGGAAACGAGCCGGAGAGCCTTTTTGCCCTGGAAGAGATCCAGAAGACAGCAGCGCTGATGCGTTTTGAACTGGAACGTGGCAATGTAGACGGCTTCGCCAGCCTTTTGGATTACCACTGGGAACTGAGCAAAAAAGTCGATGCCGGAAGCAGCAATACACTGATCGAGCAGATTTTCAGCAGCATCGAAGAACTGATCGTCGGAAAACTCGTCTGCGGTGCCGGCGGCGGTGGCTTCCTTCAGGTCATTCTGAAAAAAGGCGTCACCCGACAGCAGGTAGAAGAACGCCTGAACGAGGTGTTCATGGACAGCCTGGTTGGAGTAGCGGACTGCAGGCTTGTGTGGGAATAAGGTTTTAATGAATCAAGTAAGTCCCCTGTGAGGGTGCGAAGAGCAATAAGCAGTGGGGGACTTGCTTGTATTTTAAGAATTAAGCAAATTTTTCCAGAGCTGGCACTTAACTGAAAACAGTGCCAGCTCTGAATAAACTATGATTGGATTAACACGAAATGGGAAGAGCAAAGAAGAATCCGGAATACGATCCGGAGAGGGTAATGGAGCAATTTACGAACTGCATCGTGGATGCCTACGGAACTGGGACAGATAACAACTCGTTAAGGAAGATTTCAGAGCAGTTCGGAATTACTTTGATGAAGACACGCAAGATACTGATCACGGCAGGTGTCTACCACACCGAGATCAGTGATCAGATCAATTCGCTGAGGGAAGACAACTGGAGCATTTCGGATATCATGAAGGAAACCGGTCTGAGCAGATCTTCGGTACATTCTTATTTACCATATACGAAGGTCATATATAATGCAGAGGAACTGAGTCTATATGCTTGGCGATGCAGAACATACCGTAAAAGAAAACTGGCAGTCCAGAAGCTGAAGTCTTGCATGGGAGAATCGATAGAGATACTGGAAGAAACATTATGGAATACGATAAAGGTATTTAGCGGATATTTTTTCGAAACGGCAGATGGGGAAAGATTCTGTTACAGTGTAAGTGGAGATGAGATGCTGATTGCACAGAGTGAGGAATTAATAAGCAAGGCCAGTGTGAACCTTGCCTTGGAAGAAATATTGGAATTGAATGGAAAAGTGAGTAGTCTTAAAAAGCTGAAAGTGCCTGGGGCTGGCTATTTGTATCCTGTTTTTTTGCGATTTGGATTGATTAGAAGGGAAGCGGATGGATAGCTGCCAGTATGAGCTGGATGGTCGCATGATCCTGGAGAGCAATCATCCGATGCATAACGGGCTCACTGTTAAAAAATCTGCTGTTTGGAGCGTTGCTACCAGTAGTAATAGAAACCATCCAATTCGTCTTTAGATGGAAACGTATGATTGAAGAATGAGATATAACAAAGTTGGTATGTTAAAAGAACGAAAGGGTATTTTCGTTATACAGAATCATAGATAGTGGTTCATGTATGGTATAATGGAGTTGTTGAAATTTATCAGTATATCTATGAGATTTTTTGTTGAATATGAACTGAAAAGCATAGGAGATATGAGAGGTTGAAAAACCTTGAATTTTCAATAAAAAATACTCGATTATATGAGGAGGATTTATGGATAGTTATTCTAATGATGATAAAAATATAAGAATTAATAGATTTATAACAGCTGAATTTTTACCTGCTGTTAAAAAATATAAAATGGCAAGAAAGCTTTTGGAAAATTGGACAATAGAAACAGATGCTACGATTTACCAATTTTGTGCAGAGTGTTCCGATAAACTTTATGAGGCTGTAGAGCATTTTTTACGAGAAGCTATTGCTACGGATACAAATAATATCATAAGCCTGATTGGTTTGTGTGATAAAGTAAAAGATGATAGTAGGTTTTATGATATTGAGCTTTCGGTATTTGTTACTAAGAAAGAACCTAGAAATGCCTCAACTCATCATGGAAGATTACAAGAATTGGGGGATTACCAAAGAGTTATTGATAATTTAACCTATTGTGCTACTTCAAATAAATTATATAAAAACCTGTAAATGCGCAAAG
>ERZ773169.1050-NODE-1050-length-27095-cov-6.280917_pt1 | contig 27095 bp, 24 predicted proteins | sample MGYA00580536_ERZ773169 | MGnify/ENA primary metagenome ERZ773169 (study PRJEB29015, sample SAMEA2737814) | human gut metagenome | biome: human gut; feature: human-associated habitat; material: faeces | place: China | collected 2012 ... | reverse complement strand
ACCCAACAATATCTTTAATTAAGGGAAACGGGGCGCGGCTTTCCGGACATTTCGCTTCTCGAGCCGCTCGCAGCCGCGCTGCGCGTTTCCGTGCCCGAGCTGCTTTCCGGCGAGCAGGTCATCAATGTCAACCGCGCGGCCAATATGCGCCGCTCCAGGCTGTATGTGTGTCCGGTGTGCGGCAATGTGCTGCACGCGGCCGGCAGCGCGATGATCTCGTGCTGCGGCGTCACCCTGCCCCCGCTCGAAGCCGAGCAGCCCGACGAGGCGCACGACGTCCGCATTGAGGATATCGAGCACGAGCTTTATATCTCCTCCGCGCATCCGATGAGCAAATCGCATTATCTTTCGTTCGCCGCCTGCTGTACGGACGACCGCTTCGAGCTCGTGCGCTTCTATCCCGAAGGAAACGCGGAAGCGCGCTTTTTCCGACGCGGCCACGGTATTCTTTACTGGTACTGCAACCGCCACGGACTGTTTTTTAAGCGATTTTAACTTTTTTCTGGTGAAACCGCTCTGTTTTTTTCGAAACCGGAGCGGTTTTTGTATTATTCTTCAGTATCTTAAATTTTCTTTGATTTTTTCAGAAAAACTTTCAAAAAAACCGTTGACAAAACCGGCTTCCGTATGTATAATAATTCTTGTCGCTGACAGTGAGGCGACTCGACAAGAGGAAAATGCGAGTGTGCTGGAACTGGTAGACAGGCACGTTTGAGGGGCGTGTGTCGAACGACGTACGGGTTCAAGTCCCGTCACTCGCACCATTTCCTTTCAGTGCAGAAGTAAATACCGCATGCGGATGTGGCGGAATGGCAGACGCGCTAGCTTCAGGTGCTAGTGTTCGCAAGGACGTGGGGGTTCAAGTCCCCCCATCCGCACCAAGTGAAAGAGCTGAAATCTTTTGATTTCAGCTCTTTTTCTTACCAATCGGAGAGAGAGTAGTTTTTATCCGTTCAGCTGCTTGTCCAACGTTGCGAGGCGTTTCTCCGCGTTATCCGGCGTTACAACGTCCGAACCGGAGTCAACTACCCCTTCGACCTTTTCGCCGTCGAGCGCCTTGTGCATCTCGGCAAAGTCGATGCTGCCCTTGCCCGGCTCGACCATGATGTCCTCGGTAACGGCCTTGGCGAACGACCACTTGTTTTCGTCCATCTTGGCCTTTACGGCAAGGTCGCAGTCCTTGAAATGGATGTACGGGATGCGCTTTGCCCACTTCTTGTAGAAGGAAATCGGCTCACCGGCAGCGAGGTTGGTGTACATCGGAGGCAGCAGAACGATATACTTAGCGGACGGGAAAGCCTTCAGCAGTGCAAAAATGTCGTCGATATCGCGGAGCATGCCCTCAACAGCAGCGTCGTCGAGGAAGTTGCCGCCCTCGGTCGCGCCTACCAGAGTCAGGCCGCGCGCGTCCATAGCGTTCTTGAGAACCTTGGGATCGTCGTTCGGCATATAGCCCCACGGACCGATCTCGCAGCCCTCGTAGCCGACAACCTTCATTTCGTCCAGGCAGCGCCCATGCGCTCGAGGTCGTAGCGGACAGAGCCCTTGGTGCCCTGGATTTCGTAGGTCAGGTAGTTCTTGCGGCCGGTCACAACACGGGAGCAGGCGATCTGGCCGATAGCGCCGTTTGCGTACTCTGCCATAAAGGTCATGATGTCCTCGTTCTCGACGTCAACCATCTCGTCGGAGCCTGCGGACTTCGGACGCTTGGGGAATACGGTGGCAGCGACTGCGCTTATCTTGGTGATGTCGCCCATGATGAACTGGGAGATGGACAGCAGGTGGGAACCGAGGTCACCCAGAGCACCGCAGCCGGCGAGCTTGTTGATGTGGCGCCAGGTGATCGGGAGGGACTCGTCGAGCAGCTGGTCCTGATCGTGGGTGCCGGTGAAGCGCATAATCTTGCCGAGTGCGCCGGACTGAACCAGTTCACGGACGTAAGCGAAAAACGCACGCCCGTTAGGGGACGAACACGCTGACGCAGTTCGAGCACCCCAGTCAACCGGTGCAGAGCAAAACAAAAAAGAGGCCCACTCTCGTGGACCTCTTCCGCAGATCATATCAAATTGTACTTATTTCGGCTTTACTGCGTCAGAAACTGCCTTTCCTGCATTTTTTGCTGCGTCTCCGACATCATCCATCGCGCCGCCGACGGCATTTCCTGCATCGTCCACGGCATTTTTAATGTCGCCTCCGACCGTACCGCCGTCACCTGCCGTGCCGTCCGGCCCCTGCGAGTTCACGTTTCCCTCAGGCGGAACGTTCGTGTCCGTGTCAGCAGAGTTGGTGCCGGCATTGTTGTCGGTCTGATTCTGCTGCGTGTCCTTGTTCGGCGTGTCCGCTGCGTTGCTGCCGCAGGCGGAAAGGCTGAAGGCGCACAGCAGCGCGATGAGCAGTGTCAATAGCATTTTCATATCGTTTTCCTCCTCGGTTTTTATGATAGTGTGGGAGGAAAAACAAAATTTTATGCATGAAGATCAATTTTTTTCATGTGCGTCAGCACGACCGCGCACACGAGGCCGGTCACAAGGCCAAGCGGAACGCTCATGAGCAGCAGATAAGGCAGATAAGCAAGTACGGCAGTCGTTTTCATCCACAGCACCGCAGCAGCGATCTGACCGATATTGTGCGCGGCGGCGCCCGCGACGCTCACGCCGAGCAGCGAGCAGAACTTTCCTTCCACGTGCAGCAGCGCCCACATGGCAAACAGCGCGAGCAGTCCGCCGAACAGCGAAAACAGAAACGCCGTCACGCTGCCCATGAGCAGGGATGCGAGCGTCACGCGAACGACGACGACCGCAAGTGAATCGCGCAGACCGAGTCGCGTCAGCGCGAACAGCGTTACAACATTCGCGAGGCCGAGCTTGACGCCCGGGATGGGAATAATGGCGTCGAGCGGAAACATACGCTCAACGATGGAAAGAATAATGGCGAGAGCGGTCAGCATGCCGCAAACCGCAAGCTCCTTCGAACGTTTCATACGGCTCCCCCCTCTCAGGATACAATGGCGTCGATGCCGTCGGTCGAGGTGCCCGTCAGCTTGAGAATAACGCGGTGCGGCAGGCAGACCGCGACCTGTCCGGCACGGGTAAGTCGTCCGGTTCGCACGCAGACCTGGTCCGGGCAGTCCGCCGACTGCATCACGGCCGTTTTGCCCGAGAGCACGATCACGTTATGTCCGTCGAGGTCGATGGTACGGTCGGTCGTGTCGGTCAGCTCGACCCGCTCGACCAGTCTGTCATCCTGCCAGACCTCGGCGTACAGCGTGTCGCCGGAGGCACGCAGGGCGAAAAACGCAAGCATCGCGCCTGCAAGCGCCAGAACCGCGCCGATAATGACGAAATCGCCCCATTTCATTCTACTGCGCATAGGTGTACCCCTTGTCCTCGCCCGTGAACGTAAAGGTGCAGACGTCCGCGACACGCGAGGTGGTGAAAACCTGCTTATCCGCAGTGACGAACACGGCGGCGATGCCGTTCTCCTCGCAGTACGCGCGGCCCTTGTCCGCACCCATGACAAAGAGCGCGGTGGTCAGCGCGTCCGCACGGGTGGAATTCTCGTCGATGACCGTGACGCTCCGCAGGCCGGACGCCGCCGGATAGCCGGTTTTCGGGTCGAAGATATGATGATAGCGCACGCCGTCCTGCTCGAAATAGCGCTCGTAGTCGCCCGAGGTGACGACCGAGAGGTCATGCACCGCAACGGCGGCGATGGTGTCTGCGGAGTCATCCGGGTCGGCAATGCCGATGTTCCAGTCCTTCCCCTCGTTCGTGCCGACGGCGTAAATATTGCCGCCCAGCACGAGCAGTCCGTCTGCATCCGCGCTTTTCAGAATATCCGCGCACAGGTCGGCGGCGTAGCCCTTCGCGATGCCGCCGAGGTCGATTTTCGAGCCGGAGTCAAGGGTGACGGCGTCGCCGTTTTCGTGAACGTGCGCGATGCCGACGTTCTGAAGCTCAGCATCAATATCGCTCTGCGCCGGTACCTGCTGATGCTCGGTGCCGATGCCCCAGAGGTCGGTCAGAGGCGCGACCGTCGGGTCATACGCGCCGTTTGTCGCGGCGCTGAGGTCGAGTGCCGTGCTCAGCAGCTTCGCGCCCTCGTCCGACAGCGTGACCGGCGCGCCGTCCGCCGCGTTCAGCTTCGCGATGTCGGTGTCCTCGCGCGTGCGCGACAGCACGCTTTCGAGCGCATTGATCTCGCTTTCGCACTGCTGTGCGAGGCTTTCGCCGTCAGAGCCGAGCACCTTGACCGACATGAAAGTATCCATAGCAAAAAAATCGGTGGAATACGGCTCGCTTTTGCCGCCGCAGCCGGAAAGCGTGAGCAGCAGAAGGGACGCCGCGAGAATTCGTTTCATAGCAATCTCCTAAAAACATTTTACTTCAGCATAGATTATCAGTTTTTTCGACAGTCTCAGTATACTATTATAATACATACCACGCGATCAGGCAAGATATTGTGCGTCTTTCGCGCGGAAAGCCGTGAAATGCCTTGCGTCTGATGGCGTGCTGTGTTAAAATATTCATGTCATGGGCGCATATCCGAACCGCCGGGCCGGAACAGTGCCCGAACTGTGTAATATCGCAACTTGGAGTGAAGTAAATGGATCACAAGCTTTTGGCGGACAGACTGTTTCCGCATATCAATACCACGCCGGAGGACATCGAGGCACGCTATCCGAAGCGCGACCTGCCCGAAGGCGCGAAGGTCACCCGTATGGGCCCGAGCCCCACGGGCTTCATGCACCTCGGCAACCTGTACGGCGCGCTCGTAGACGAGCGTCTGGCGCATCAGTCGAAGGGCGTTTTCTATCTGCGCATCGAGGACACCGACCGCAAGCGTGAGGTCGAGGGCGGCGTGCAGATGATCATCGACGCCTTCCAGTCGTTCGGCCTGCCGTTCGACGAGGGCGCGACCACCGACGGCGAAACCGGCATCTACGGTCCCTACCGCCAGAGTCAGCGCGCTGAGATCTACCAGACCTTCGTCAAGTCGCTCGTCGAGCGCGGCATGGCGTATCCCTGCTTCTGCACCGAGGAGGAGCTTGCCGAGGCGCACAGACAGCAGGAGGAGAACAAGGAAAACTTCGGCTACTACGGCAAGTACGCCGTATGGCGCGACCGCCCGATGGAGGACATCGAGGCGGAGCTCGCCAAGGGCACGCCGTATGTCGTCCGCTTCCGTTCCGAGGGCAGCATCGAACACAAGATCCGCCATGAGGACCTCGTAAAGGGCAAGATGGAGGTCACCGAGAACGATCAGGACGTCGTTATCCTCAAGTCGGACGGCATCCCGACCTATCACTTTGCACACGTTGTGGACGATCATCTGATGGGCACGACCATCGTTGTACGCGGCGAGGAATGGCTCGCGACTCTGCCGGTACATCTCCAGCTGTTCCGCGCGATGGGCTGGAAGGCGCCGAAGTACGCGCACACCGCGCAGCTGATGAAGATCGACCCCGAGACCGGCGGCAAGCGCAAGCTGTCCAAGCGCAAGGACCCGGAGCTCGCTCTGACGTTCTACGCGCAGGAGGGCTACCCGGTCCCGGCGGTGCTCGAGTACCTGATGACGCTGCTGAACTCCAACTTCGAGGAATGGCGCCGCGCAAATCCGGATCTGCCGATGAACGATTTCCCGTTCACCACCAAGAAGATGAGCGGTTCGGGCGCGCTGTTTGACATCGAAAAGCTGCGCGACGTTTCCAAGAACGTCATTTCGCGCATGACCGCCGAGCGAGTTTACGATTACGTTGCGGAGTGGAGCGCGGTCAACGACAGTGAGTTCAACGCTCTGCTGACCCGCGACCCGGCCTTCTCCAAGGCATACCTCGCCATCGGCCGCGGCGGCAAAAAGCCGCGCAAGGACCTCGCTCTCTGGTCGGACGCGAAGGGCTACATGGACTTCATGTTCGACGAGCTGTTCCAGCCGGATTACACCATGCCGGAGCGCGTTTCCGTCGAGGACGCAAAGGCGATCCTCGCCGACTTCGCCGGCATGTTCGACGAGAACGATACGCCGGACGGCTTCTTCGACAAGATGAAGCAAATCGCATCTGCGCACGGCTACGCTGCCGACACCAAGGCCTACAAGGCTGACCCGTCCGCCTTCAAGGGCGCGGTAGGCGACGTTTCCATGGTCGTCCGCGTCGCGGTCGCAGGCCGCCAGAACGCGCCCGATCTCCAGACCGTAATGGGTATTCTGGGAAGAGAAAAGGTGCTCGACCGACTCGAAAAGTGCTCTGCGGCGCTTTAATGCAGGGGGAAATATAAGCTATGATGGAAAATGTAAACAACTTTCTGACGGAAATCATTGACGAGGACATCGCAAACGGCCTGTCCGAGCGCATTCATACCCGTTTTCCGCCCGAGCCGAACGGCTATCTGCACATCGGCTCGGCAAAGGCGATCTTCATCAACTGGTCGATCGCGAAGAAATACAACGGCCTGTTCAACCTGCGCTATGACGATACCAACCCGGTAAAGGAGGACACCGAGTACGTAGACTCCATCTGGGAGGACATCAAGTGGCTGACCGGCGAGGAGCCGAGCGGCGGTGTCTACTACGGCTCGGACTACTTCGAGACCTGCTTCGAGTGCGCCGTGCAGCTCATCAAGGAGGGCAAGGCGTATGTAGACGATCTGACGCAGGAGGAAATGCGCGCGTACCGCGGCTCTCTGACCGAGCCGGGCAAGCCGAGCCCGTACCGCGACCGCTCGGTCGAGGAAAACCTCCGGCTGTTCCAGGATATGCGCGACGGCAAGTTCGCCGACGGCTCCAAGACGCTCCGCGCCAAGATCGACATGGCCAGCCCGAACATGAACCTGCGCGACCCGGCGATCTACCGCATCGTCCGCGCACACCATCACCGTCAGGGCGACAAGTGGTGCATCTATCCGCTGTACGACTTCGCGCACCCGATTCAGGACGCACTTGAGGGCATCACGCATTCTATGTGCTCCATTGAGTTCGAGAACCACCGTCCGCTGTACGAGTGGGTCGTTGACAACTGCCCGCTGCCGCATCATCCGAAGCAGCGCGAGTTCGCCCGTCTGAACGTGACGCATACGGTCATGAGCAAGCGCTATCTGCGCCAGCTCGTATTCGAGAAGCACGTCGAGTGCTGGGACGATCCGCGTATGCCTACGCTGTGCGCGCTGCGCCGCCGCGGCTACACGCCGAGCGCTATCCTTGACTTTGTACAGCGCGCCGGCATCGCGAAGGCAAATTCGCTCGTCGACATCAAACTGCTCGAGCACTGCATCCGCGAGGAGCTGAACGACACCGCGCTGCGCCGCATGGCTGTCACCGAGCCGGTCAAGCTCGTCATCACCAACTATCCGGAGGGACAGTGCGAGGAGTTCGAGGTTCCGAACAATCCGCGCAATGAGGAAGCCGGCACCCGCAAGGTACCGTTCACCCGCGAGCTGTATATCGAAAAGAGCGACTTCGCCGAGGTTCCGCCTCCGAAGTTCCAGCGTCTCAAGCCGGACGGCGAGGTCCGTCTGATGGGCGCGTATATCGTCAAGTGCAACGAGATCGTCAAGGATGACAACGGCGAGATCGTCGAGATCCGCTGCACCGCAGACCTCGAGACCCGCAACGGCATGCCGGTCGACGGCCGCAAGGTCAAGGGCACCATCCACTGGGTATCCGCCGAGCGCGCCATCGACGCAGACCTGTATCTGTACGACAACCTGTTCACCCTCGAGAACGTAAACGACGTACCGGAGGGCACGGATTATCTGGATTACCTCAATCCGGACTCGCTCAAGAAGCTGACCGGCTGCAAGCTCGAGCCGTCGCTCGCAGACGCGAAGGAAGGCGACCGCTTCCAGTTCGTCCGCATGGGCTACTACTGCAAGGACCGCGAGACCGGCCGCTTTAACCGTATCGTAACTCTCAAGGACAGCTTCGCAAAGACGCTCAGCAAGTAAAAATCAAAACAGCCGCCGCTCTATGCCGAAAGGCACGGAGCGACGGTTTTATGCTGTATCTGCTGTATGCAAAAGAACCCCGAGGCCGCAGCCTCGGGGTTCTTTCTCGTTATCTGATGCTTATTCGTCGTCCTGCAGGGCGTCAAAGCCTTCTGCGCCGGTACGAACCTTAATGACGTTCTCTACGTCGTAGACGAAGATCTTGCCGTCGCCGATGTGGCCGGTATACAGAACCTTCTTGACGACCTCAACGACCGTCTCGACCGGAACCTTGGAGACAACGACCTCCATCTTGAGCTTCGGGAGCAGGGTTACATCGACCTCAGCGCCGCGGTAATACTCGGCAGCACCCTTCTGTACGCCGCAGCCGATAACGTTCGTTACCGTCATGCCGGATACGCCGATGCCTGCCAGTGCTTCCTTGAGCACCTCAAACTTGGACTGCTTGGTGATGATGACGACCTTGCTCAGCTTGTGACCATCGGCCGCTGCCGCACCTTCGGTGGTGACCTTGGTGACCGGAACAGCCTTCTCGACCGCTACCGGAGCGGTATCCTTGATCTTTGCCACAGCCTCGCCCGCCTTGGTGCCAAGGACAGTCGGAACGACCGGCATAAAGTCAGCATATGCGGAGGACAGGCCGTGCTCCGGCTTGTCGAGACCCATGATCTCCTCAGCCTCGGAAACACGAAGGCCGATGGTGTGCTTGATGATGTTGAATACGATGGTCATGGTAATCGCAACCCATGCAATGACTGCGACAACGCCGAGGATCTGGATACCGAGGAAGTGGAAGCCGCCGCCGTAGAACACGCCGAGAGGTCGGGCCTCGGTGCCGTTGTAGTAAGCGAAGAAGCCGGTGAGGATGGTGCCGAGTGCGCCGTTGATGCAGTGTACGCCGACAGCGCCGACCGGGTCGTCGACCTTGAGCTTCTGGTCTACGAACTCGATGCCGAATACAACTGCGAAGCCTGCGCAGATGCCGATGATTGCGGAACCCATCGGGGTTACCATATCGCAGCCTGCGGTGATGGCGACCAGACCGGCGAGCGAGCCGTTCAGCGTCATGGAAACATCAGGCTTCTTGTAGCGAATCCAGGTGATGCACATAACGGTTACGGTAGCGACAGCCGCCGCCATATTGGTGGTAACGAATACGCGGGATGCGACCTCAGCGCCGCCGCCGGACAGTGCAACGGTAGAGCCGCCGTTGAAGCCGAACCAGCAGAACCACAGGATAAAGCAGCCGAGAGCGCCGAGCGTCAGGGAGTGACCCGGGATCGCGCGAGCCTTGCCGTCCTTGGTGTACTTGCCGATACGGGGACCGAGGATGGCTGCACCGATCAGAGCGGCAACGCCGCCGACCATATGTACCGCCGTGGAGCCTGCGAAATCATGGAAGCCAAGCTCTGCGAGCCAGCCGCCGCCCCAGATCCAGTGACCGGAAACCGGGTAGATGACCGCAGAAATAACCATCGAGTAAATGCAGTATGCAGAGAACTTGGTGCGCTCTGCCATGGAGCCGGAAACGATGGTGGCGGCCGTCGCGCAGAACACGGTCTGGAAGATCAGCGTCGTCCAGTTGTAGCCCTCGCCGACTACGCCGTCAGCGAAGAAATCAAAGCCGCCAAAGAACGGGCTTGCCGCACCGAACATGATGCCGAAGCCGAGAACCCAGAAGATCGGCGTGCCGAGCGAGAAATCCATCAGGTTCTTCATGATGATGTTGCCAGCGTTCTTCGCACGGGTGAAGCCTGTTTCCACCATCGCGAAGCCGGCCTGCATGAAGAATACCAGTGCCGCTGCGACGAGCGTCCAGCCTACGTCTACCGACGTAGCGAGATCTAAGATGTCCATTTAATACAACCCCCTAAAAAATTATGGCGTGTATCTCCCCTGCTCCCGAAGGAACAAGGGGAAATACACGCCATTGTGTATAGAAAAATATTTTCTAACGAATGTAACTGCTGCTCTTATACGTAGAACAGGATGTCAGAGTAGGTCGGGAACGGCCAGAACTTCTTGCCGACGAGACCCTCGAGCTTATCAGCCGGTGCGCGGACCGCGTCCATCGCAGCGATGACAGTATTGTGGTAATAGTGCGCGGTTTCGATGTTGTCGCCGGACGGCGCCGCAGCGATCGCCTCGTCAAGCGCCGTATTCTTTGCGTACAGCTCCTCGGTCAGCTCGGAAATCTTGCCCAGCAGGCCGGCTTCCATGCCGCCGGATACGCCGGCAGCCTTCTTGCCGTTGACGGTGGCTGCAAGCTCACCCTCGAACGCGATGCACGCCGGAGTGATCTCCTCGCGTACCATGTCGCTCATGGTCATCGCCTCGATGTGCAGGATCTTGTTGTACTCCTCGAGCTGGGTCTCCATACGGGAATGAATTTCCTCGGCGGTGTAGACGTTGTGCTTTGCGAACAGGTCGAGGTTCTTCTGGTCAACGTAGTGCGGGAAGGCATCGGCTGCGCTCTTGAAGTTGAGCAGGCCGCGCTTCTCTGCCTCGACGACCCAGGACTCGTCGTAGCCGTTGCCGTTGAAGATGATGCGCTTGTGCGCCTTGATCTCGCGCTTGATGAGCGCCATGAGAGCCGCGTTGAAGTCCTCTGCGCCCTCGAGCTCATCTGCGAACTGACGCAGCTCATCTGCGACTGCGGTGTTCAGCATGATGTTCGCGCAGGCAATGTTGACCGAGGAGCCGAGCGAACGGAACTCAAACTTGTTGCCGGTGAAGGCGAACGGAGAGGTGCGGTTGCGGTCGGTGGTGTCCTTCGGAATCGCCGGCAGAACCGCCGCGCCGAGGTTCATCTTGGTCTTGTCTACGTCGGTGTAGTCCGCGCCGGACTCGATGGCGTCCAGAATGCCCTGAAGCTCGTCGCCGATAAACATGGAGATGATCGCCGGAGGAGCCTCGTTCGCGCCCAGACGATGATCGTTGCCTGCGGAGGAGACCGAGATGCGGAGCAGATCCTGATACTCGTCGACAGCCTTGACGACTGCGGTCAGGAACAGCAGGAACTGTGCGTTCTTGCCCGGATTCTTGCCCGGCTCGAGCAGGTTCTCGCCTGCATCGGTGGAAATAGACCAGTTATTGTGCTTGCCGGAGCCATTAACGCCCTCGAACGGCTTCTCATGCAGCAGGCAGGTAAAGCCGTGCTTCTGAGCGACCGTGCGCATGACCTCCATGGTCAGCTGGTTGTGGTCGGTCGCGATATTGGTGGTGGAGAAGATCGGAGCCATCTCGTGCTGGCACGGTGCAACCTCGTTGTGCTTGGTCTTGGAGAGGATGCCGAGCTTCCACAGCTCCTCGTCGAGATCCTGCATGAACGCTGCAACGCGCGGACGGAGTGCGCCGAAGTAGTGATCATCCATCTCCTGGCCCTTCGGCGGCATCGCGCCGAACAGGGTGCGGCCGGTGAAGATGAGGTCCTTACGCTTTGCGTAGTCCTCGCGGTCGATCAGGAAGTACTCCTGCTCGGGGCCTACGGTAGTGGTAACGCGCTTTACGTCCTTGCCGAACAGCTTGAGTATGCGGCAGGCCTGCGTGCTGATCGCGTCCATCGAACGCAGCAGCGGGGTCTTCTTATCGAGGATCTGACCGGTGTAGGAGCAGAACGCGGTCGGAATGTAAAGGGAACCATCCTTTACGAAAGCGTAGCTGGTCGGGTCCCATGCGGTGTAGCCGCGCGCCTCGAACGTAGCACGCAGTCCGCCAGACGGGAAGGAAGATGCATCCGGCTCGCCCTTGATCAGCTCCTTGCCGGAGAACTCCATCATCACGTGACCGTCGTCGGTCGGGGTGATGAAGGAGTCATGCTTCTCGGCGGTGATGCCGGTCATCGGCTGGAACCAGTGCGTGTAGTGGGTCGCGCCCTTGCTGATCGCCCAGTCCTTCATTGCCGTTGCAACAACAGCAGCAACATCGGCGTCGATCGCAGTGCCCTCGTGCATGGTCTTTTTCAGCTTCTTGTAGACGTCCTTGGGAAGACGTTCTTTCATCACGGCGTCGTTAAACACCATGCTGCCGAACAGCTCGGGAACATTCGTTGTGCTCATGAATGGTTCGCTCCTTACATATGTTAATTTTAATAGCAAACAAACTGAATAAAACAAAACAGGCGCTGCGGACTTCGTGCCCACAGCGCCTTTGCTGTTTACACTTTGCATTATAGCCGTCCCGCCTTGCTTTGTCAAGAGAAATGGGGATGCTTTTTTCGTTTTTTGAAGATTTAGTGCGACATACTTAAATTATCCTATGACGCCGCTGTGTTTTTATGCAAGTTGTGAAAAATGTGTTTTTTATGCGCTTTCCGCTTGACGAAGCCGGGCGCGCTGCTATAAAATATAAAGCGAACAAAGGTGTTCGCCATAACTGAGGATTTCGGCATTCCGATCCTCAGCTGCGGCGAGCACCTTTTTATTTTGTTAAGTTTTCGCCGGCAAATACAAGCATAAATAAACTTGACTGACGGCAGTCCCCTTTTCGATACGATCCCCACCGGGCGAAACGCGCCGGATCGTTCCCGAGAAAGGGCAGACATACGCATAAACAAGGAGGAAGCACCATGTTACAAAAAGAAGGGCAAGTCCGCATCCCCGCCGGCTGCGCGATCTCCGGCATCTTCCATAAGGACGGCGCACGCGAGAACGGCACCCGCATCATCGACTCCATCCGCACCATGCACGATCGTTCCAACGGCCTGGGCGGCGGCTTCGCAGGCTACGGCATCTATCCGGAATACGCCGACTACTATGCGTTTCATGTATTTTTCGACACGCAGGCGGCAAAGAACGAGTGCGAGCGCGAGATCGAGAAGCATTTCGACATCGTAAACCTGTCCAAGATCCCGACCCGTCAGCATCCGCGCATCACGGATGAGCCGATGATCTGGCGTTATTTCGTCACCCCGCTGCCGACCAAGCTCGCTGCAAGCCAGCTCGACGAGCGCGAGTTCGTCGCACGCTTCGTCATCCGCATCAACCACACGCTCGACGGCGCGTACATCTTCTCCTCCGGCAAGAACATGGGCGTATTCAAGGCCAACGGCTTCCCCGAGGATGTCGGCGAATACTATATGCTCGAAAACTATGAGGCGTACTCGTGGACCTGCCACGGCCGCTACCCGACCAACACCCCGGGCTGGTGGGGCGGCGCGCATCCGTTCGCGCTGCTCGATACCACGGTCGTCCACAACGGCGAGATTTCCTCTTACGACGCGAATCGCCGCTTCATCGAGATGTTCGGCTATTCCTGCGACCTTCTGACCGACACCGAGGTCATCACCTATATCATCGATTATCTCGGCCGCAAGCTCGGTCTTACCTATCCCGAGATCTCCAACGTCATCGCAGCTCCCTTCTGGTCCACCATCGAAAAGCAGGAGCCGCGTGAGCGCGAGCGTCTGACCTATCTGCGCAACGCCTTCGCGTCTCTCATGGTCACCGGCCCGTTCTCCATCCTCGTCGGCTACACCGGCGGCCTGATGGCGCTGAACGACCGGCTCAAGCTCCGCAGCATGGTCGTCGGCGAGAAGGACGAAACCGTGTACATCGCTTCCGAGGAATGCGCGATCCGCGTCATTGCCCCCGAGCTGGATAAGATCTGGGCGCCCCGCGGCGGCGAGGCTGTCATTGTCAACCTGAATGACGGAGGGAATAAGTAATGGCTATTGATTTCTTATATCCGCAGTATGAGGTCGTCCGCAATTACGACCGCTGCATCTGCTGCCGCGCCTGCGAGCGTCAGTGCGCCAACGAAGTACATTTTTACGACCCGGAATTTCAGAAGATGCAGGTCGACGAGTCCAAGTGCGTCGCCTGCCACCGCTGCGTATCGCTCTGCCCGACCCGCGCGCTCAAGGTCGTAAAGACCGACCATACCTTTAAGGAGAACGCAAACTGGACCGGCAAGGCCATCTCCGAGGTCTATCGTCAGGCAGGCTCGGGCGGCGTGCTGCTCTCCTCGATGGGCAACCCGGAGCCGTACCCGATCTACTGGGACAAGATCCTCATCAACGCTTCGCAGGTCACCAACCCGTCCATCGATCCGCTGCGCGAGCCGATGGAGACCAAGACCTTCCTCGGCAAGAAGCCGGGCAAGATCGAGCGCGACAAGGACGGCAGGCTCGTCCCGAACATGACGCCGCAGCTCGAGCTCAACGTGCCGATCATGTTCTCCGCGATGAGCTACGGCTCCATCTCCTACAACGCCCACGCTTCCCTCGCCCGTGCAGCCTGCGCGCTCGGTACCTATTATAATACCGGTGAGGGCGGCCTGCACAAGGACTTCTATCAGTACGGCCCCCACACCATCGTTCAGGTCGCATCCGGCCGCTTCGGCGTGCACAAGGATTACCTCGAAGCCGGCGCCGCCATCGAGATCAAGATGGGCCAGGGCGCAAAGCCCGGCATCGGCGGCCATCTGCCCGGCCTCAAGGTCGGCCCGGACATCTCCAAGACCCGTATGATTCCGGAGGGCACGGACGCCATCTCCCCGGCTCCCCACCACGATATCTACTCCATCGAGGACCTGCGCCAGCTCGTATTCTCGCTCAAGGAAGCGACCGAATACAAAAAGCCGGTCATGGTCAAGATCGCAGCCGTACATAATGTAGCGGCGATCGCTTCGGGTGTTGCCCGCTCGGGCGCGGACGTCATCTGCATCGACGGCTACCGCGGCGGTACCGGCGCGGCTCCGACCCGTATCCGCGACAACGTCGGCATTCCGATCGAGCTTGCGCTCGCGGCGGTCGATCAGCGTCTGCGCGACGAGGGCATCCGCGATCAGGTCTCGGTCGTTGTCGGCGGTTCCATCCGCAACTCCGCAGATCTGCTGAAAGCCATCGCGCTCGGCGCGGACGCCTGCTACATCGCGACCAGCGCTCTGCTCGCCATGGGCTGCCACCTGTGCCGCACCTGCCAGACCGGCAAGTGCAACTGGGGTATCGCGACCCAGCGTCCCGATCTGGTCAAGCGCCTCAACCCGGATATCGGCTCGCAGCGCCTGATCAACCTCGTCACCGCGTGGGATCACGAGCTGAAGGAAATGATGGGCGGCATGGGCATCAACTCCATCGAGGCCCTGCGCGGCAACCGTCTGATGCTTCGCGGCATCGGTCTGAACGACCGCGAGCTGAACATCCTCGGCATCAAGCACGCAGGCGAATGACTTTGAATGAATACGCGCTTTGCGCGTGCCAGAACTCCTAACTTCTAACTCCTGACCGGGACAAGAAAGGGTCTTACATAGATGAAACGAGTATATGTCAACGAAAAATGGTGTCTTGGCTGCCATCTCTGCGAATACTACTGTGCGTTCGCAAACTCGGGCAAGTCCTCCATGGTCAAGGCGCTCAAGGATCACAAGATCGCGCCCCGCATCCGCATCGAGGAGCGCAACAACATCTCCTTCGCGGTATCCTGCCGCCACTGCACCGATCCGCTGTGCGTCAAGGGCTGTATCTCGGGTGCGCTGACCATCGTGGACGGCGCGGTGCAGATCGACTCCGGTAAGTGCGTCGGCTGCTACACCTGCATTCTGTCCTGCCCCTACGGCGCGCTTTCCACGTCCAGTGAAGGCGCGATCCAGAAATGCGAGCTGTGCGCGAAGAATGCGTTCGGCCAGCCCATGTGCGTACAGGGCTGTCCGAACAAGGCGATCGTTTACGAGGAGAGGTGAGCAGAATGAAATATGTAATCATCGGCAACGGCACCGCAGCGGTCGGCGCCATCGAGGGCATCCGCTCCGCAGACAAGGTCGGCCCCATCACAGTCATCTCCACCGAACCGTATCACGTTTACGGCCGTCCGCTGATCTCCTATATGCTGCTCGGCAAGACGACCGAGGAGAAAATGCTCCGGTACCGCCCGGACGACTTCTACGAGAAGAACCACGTCACCACCATGCTCGGCAAGACGGTGCAGCACATTGACCCGAAAAAGCAGACCGTCTCGCTCGCGAGCGGCGAGTCCGTCCCCTATGACAGACTGTGCATCTGCACCGGCTCGCGTCCGTTCGTTCCCCCGATGGAGGGTCTGGACAAGGTCGAGAACAAAACGAGCTTCATGACGCTCGACGACGCGAAGCATCTGAACGAAATGCTCGGCGAGACGAACGACAAGCGTGTGCTCATCGTCGGCGCGGGCCTCATCGGCCTGAAGTGCGCCGAGGGCATCTGCCAGCGTGTTTCCGAGCTGACCGTCATCGACCTCGCGCCGCGCATCCTGCCGAACGTCCTGACCGAGGTCCCGGCGGCCATCATCCAGAAGCACATCGAGAGCAAGGGCGTAAAATTCCTGCTCGGCGACTCGGTGGCGCAGTTCGAGCCGGCAAAGGCGCACCTCAAGAACGGCGGCACGATCGATTTCGATATTCTCGTCGTAGCGGTCGGCGTCCGCCCGAACACCGAGCTTGCCGCCGAGGCAGGCTGCGAGGTCAACCGCGGCATCCTCATCGACGAGCACTCCGCCACCTGCGTGCCGAACATCTATGCCGCAGGCGACTGCACGGTCTCCCACGACATCGCGGCCGGCGTAGACCGCATCCTCGCCATCCTGCCGAACGCCTATATGCAGGGCGAGACCGCAGGCAAAAATATGGCAGACCATATCTGCTCGTTCACCAAGGCCATCCCGATGAACGCTTCGGGCTTCATGGGTCTGCACATGATCACCGCCGGCTCCTATGACGGCGAGGCCTATCTCGAGCAGGACGACGAGCACTACAAGCTGCTCGTGACGCGCGGCAACCGGCTCGTCGGCTTCATTCTGATCGGCGACGTCGATCGCGCAGGCATTTACACCTCGCTCATCCGCGAGCAGACCCCGCTCGACACCATCGACTTTGAGCTGATTCGCGAAAAGCCGCAGCTCATGGCATTTTCGCACGCAGAACGCGCAAAGAAGTTAGGAGGCGCACACTGATGACGACAATTCAGGCAGGTCTTACCTATTACAAGCAGGTAAATGAAAAGGTCCGCGAGGCAGCGGAAAAGGACGACAGCATCACGATCGAAAACGTGATCGGCCAGCGCTACATCGGCTGCGGCTCCTCGGGCAAAAATATCACGGTACACGGCACCCCGGGCAACGGCCTCGGCCAGTACCTCAACGGCTCGACGCTCGAGGTGTTCGGCAACGCGCAGGAGGCGGTCGGCGACACGATGAACGAGGGCGACATCATCATCCACGGCAACGTCGGCGACGCCTGCGGCTACGGCATGCGCGGCGGCCGCATCTTCATCGAGGGCGACTGCGGCTACCGCGGCGGCATCCACATGAAGGCCTATCAGGAGCACTTCCCCGTCGTCGTCATCGGCGGCAAGGCCGGCTCCTTCCTCGGCGAATATCAGGCGGGCGGCCTTATCCTCGTGCTCGGCATCGGTCAGAACGGCGCGTATCCGGTCAACAATTTCTGCGGAACGGGTATGCACGGCGGCAAAATTGTGCTAAGATGTGATAAAGCGCCGACCGGCCTTCCCCCTCAGGTCCTCGTAAACGAGGCGACTGAGGCGGACATGACGCACATCGCGCCTTATATCAAGGAATACGCCCGTCATTTCGGTGCAAATGCTGCCGACCTGCTGGAGCAGAAGTATTTCGTCCTGACACCGAACCCGGCGGCAGGCTACAAGCAGCTTTACACCTTCGAGGCGTAAGACCATACTCAGACCGGTACGGAAAAGCTCCCCTTTGCAGTCGGAGCTTTTTCGCCTGTCCGGATAAAAGAAAAGGAGGCTCTCCGTATGGATACCACCATGAGCGAAGTCGTACAGTTTATTCAGGAAAACGACGTAAAATTCATCCGTCTGGCGTTCTGCGACATTTTCGGAAACCAGAAGAATATTGCCATCCAGCCGACCGAGCTGACGCGCGCCTTTGAATACGGCATTCATTTCAACGCGTCCGCTCTGCGCGGCTTCCTCAACGTTGACGCATCCGACCTGCTGCTGTTCCCCGACCCGGCCACGCTTTCCGTGCTGCCGTGGCGCCCGGCACAGGGCCGCGTCGTTCGCTTTTACTGCGACATCCGCTACCCGGACGGCACGCCGTTCGAGGGCGACGGCCGCTATCTGCTGCGGCAGGCGAGCCGCCGCGCGCGCAAGGCCGGCTACTCGCTGACCATGTGCACCGCGAGCGAGTTCTACCTGTTCGAGCTCGACGAGAACGGCCACCCGACCACCATCCCCCACGACCACGGCGAATATTTCGACGTCGCGCCGCTCGACAAGGCGGAAAACGTGCGCCGTCAGATCTGCCTGACGCTCGAGGAGATGAACATTCAGCCGGAGTCCTCGCATCATGAGCAGGGCCCCGGCCAGAACGAGGTCGATTTCCGCGCCGCGGAGGCGCTCGAGGCCGCGGACAATTTCGTGACCTTCAAGTGGGTCGTCAAGTCCATGGCCTCCTCGAGCGGCCTGTATGCGTCCTTCCTGCCCAAGCCGCTCCAGAACACCCCGGGCAGCGGCCTGCATCTCGCGGTCTCGATCACCAAAAACGGCCAGAACCTGTTTCATCCGTCCATCGAGGAGTCCGAGGAGGGCCGTCAGTTCGTTGCTGGCGTGCTGCGCCGCGCCGCTGAAATGACCATCTTCGGCAATCCGCTCACCAATTCCTTCCAGCGTCTCGGCGAGTTCGAAGCGCCCAAGTATATCACCTGGTCACACCAGAACCGCGCGCCGCTCATCACCGTCCCGCTCGCGACCGGCGGCAAGCCCAACCGCTTCAAGCTGCGCTCGTTCGACGGCTGCATCAATCCCTACATCGTATTCGCCCTGCTCATCCACGCAGGTCTGGACGGCATCGAGGACAGGCTCGAGCTTGCGCCTGCGTGCGAGGAAAACCTGTTCACCTCGAGCGAGGCGGTCCGCGCCAGATATGATGCGCTGCCCGAGTCGCTGTGCGAGGCCATCCGCACCGCACAGAACAGCGACTTTATCGCAAAATATCTGCCCGAAAAGATGCGCGCAGCCTTTTTCGCCGCCAAGCAGGCCGAGCATGACCGCATCGCGCTGGCCGACGACCGCACTGCTGCCGAGCGTCAGCTTTACTTCGAACGCTACTGAGACAACCGAAAGGAGGGGAAACGCGCTCTATGGAACGTATTCTCGTCGTTTCTTCGACCGATAAATCACATGCGATGCTCGCGCAGTTCCTGTCCTCCTGCGGTGTGCAGTCGCAGCTGTGCCGTGCGATGGCCGGCAGCGAAGCGCGGCGTGCGCTCGTTGACGGCGAATTTGACCTTGTCCTGGTCAACACGCCGCTGCCGGACGAATTCGGTCACGAACTGGCGCAGCTCGCCGCAGGCGAGACCACCGCAGGCGTTATCCTGCTCGCGAAGGCGGAGATCGCGGACAGCGTCGCGGAAAAGGTGGAGGACGACGGCGTATTCGTCGTACCCAAGCCGCTCTCGCGCGTGCTGTTCATGCAGGCGCTTCGCATGACACGCGCCGCGCGCAGCCGTCTGAGCGGACTGCAAAACGAAAACCGCCGCCTCCAGAAGCGCATCGAGGATATCCGCCTCGTCGACCGGGCGAAATGTCTGCTCATCGAGTGCTGCGGAATGTCCGAGCCGGAGGCGCACAGCTACATAGAACAGCAGGCCATGAACCGCCGCTGCCCCAAGCGCGACATCGCGCAGGGCATCATCGACGGAGACACACCTTGAGAGCTGTCGCAAAACTGCGTTTTGCCGACAAGCTGTGTTCTGACAGCGGTTCCCGCCGCAGAACACGGACGGCCAAAAGTTCCTATGCAGAAACTTTCGGCTCTCTCAGAGTAAAAAAACCGAGGCGCATGTCCCCGGTTTTTGCTCTCATTAAATATTTTAAGGATAGAGGCCTACGGGCTGCGTTTGCGAAGCAACCGCTTTTTTATGCGCGCTGCCGCGCGATAGTTTTATACTTCCTATTCTCTGCTGTTTGAATAAAAATTTAAGGGTACGCTTTTTACGGCGTACCCTTTTCGTTTGCGATTTTCGCTTTTACTTGATGTCGTCGAACAGGCCGGTGAAGTCGAAGGTTGCGAAGTAGTCCTTCGGGGTCTCCGCACGGCGGATCATCTCGACCGAGCCGTCCTCGCGGAGCAGCAGCTCTGCGGAGCGCAGCTTGCCGTTGTAGTTATAGCCCATCGAGAAGCCATGCGCGCCGGTGTCATGGATATAGATATAATCACCGATGTCGATGCGCGGCAAGTTGCGGTCAACTGCAAACTTGTCGTTGTTCTCGCACAGACCGCCGGTTACATCGTAGGTGCGGTCATGCAGCGCATTCTCCTTGCCGAGGACCGTGATGTGGTGGTATGCGCCGTACATCGCCGGACGCATGAGGTTTGCCGCGCAGGCATCCAGACCGGCATACTCCTTGTAGGTGTGCTTGTGGTGGATGCACTTTGCAACGAGCGCGCCGTAGGGGCCAAGGATAAAGCGGCCCATCTCGGTGTAGATGGAAACGTCGTCCATGCCCGCCGGGACAAGCACCTCGTCAAAGGCGCGGTGTACGCCCTCGCCGATCGCCATGATGTCGTTCGGCTCCTGCCACGGCTTGTAGGGGATGCCTACGCCGCCCGACAGATTGATGAACGCAATATGCACGCCGGTTTCCTTCTGAACCTCGACGGCCAGCTTGAACAGGATGCGGGCGAGTGCCGGATAATATTCGTTTGCGACCGTGTTGGACGCGAGGAACGCATGGATGCCGAAGTGCTTGACGCCCTTCTGCTTCATGTACTTGAACGCCTCGATCAGCTGCTCGCGGGTCATGCCGTACTTGGCCTCCTGCGGCGTGTCCATGATCTCGTTTTCGAGAACGAAGTCGCCGCCCGGATTGAAGCGGCAGGACATGGTCTCCTTCCACTCGCCTACCTTGTCGTAGTAGTCGAGGTGGGTGATGTCGTCGAAATTCACGATCGCATCGAGGTCGCTTGCGAGCTTGAAGTCCTCGTTCGGCGTGACGTTCGAGGAGAACATGATGTCGTGGCCGGTGATGCCGCAGGCGCGGCTGAGCTGAAGCTCGGTATAGCTCGAGCAGTCGCAGCCGAAGCCCTCCTCATGCAGGATCTGAACGAGACGCGGATTGGGGGTCGCCTTGACCGCAAAATATTCCTTATAGCCCGGGTTCCATGCAAACGCGGCCTTTACCTTGCGCGCGTTCTCACGGATCGCCTTTTCATCATAGATATGAAACGGGGTCGGATAGGTCTTGCTGATCTCCTGCGCCTGCTGGAGTGTCAAAAAAGGTTTCTTTTCCATGTGTTTCGCCTTGCCTTCTTGGGAAATTTGGTGGTGCAGATTAAGCAATACCGCATAATTGCATATGCTCTGACTGTGCGGTGCTGCCTAAGGTTTATACGTCGGATTTTGCGCCGAGGATGCGCTCGAATCGGCGGCGCATATCGTTTTCCATGCGCTGCGTCTCGATCTCATCCACGTCGACGATGCGGCCGTCCTCCACGATAACGACAGTGCCCTCTGCTAACATTGCAGGAGCGCCTTCACGCGGAATCTTTACCGTATCTTCACCGATTTCTACATAAATATAGTCACCCTCAAAGTGATCGATGATGCCGGTCTTTTTCATACAGCATTCTCCTTGTAAGCGATGAGCGGGAGCGCGACCGTGCCGCTTTCCGCGGTCATGCGGATATCGCGTACACCCGCAAGTGTCAGATTGGTTAGCGTTTGTTCGGCCGGATGACCGTAGTCGTTGTCCGTGCCGCAGGATATGATGGCGGTCTGCGCTCCGAGCGCAGAGAGAAATGCAGGAGAGGACGAGGTATCCGAGCCATGATGACCGACCTTCAGAATATCGCACCGAAGCCCGGGATGGTGCCGCAGGAGCGACTGCTCGGCCGGCTCCTCCGCATCTCCCATCAGCAGGACGGAAGCGCTGCCGGTTTGAAACAGAGTGATCAGAGAGCGGTCATTTATCCGGTCAGCCGGGATATCCTCCGCCGGACCGAGGAATGTGAGCGAAGCGCCGCCCTTCAGCGTGAGCGTCTCACCGTCATACGGGACGAGGGGCGTGAGTCTGCGCCGGCGGAGCGCCGCATCCAGCGCGTCGCTCTGCGTTTCCGCACCCATGTAAAAGCTGCGCACGGGAAACGCGCGGAGCACCGCCTCCATGCCGCCGATATGATCGGCGTGGGGATGCGTCGCAATGACGGCGTCGAGCCTGCGCACGCCGAGACTTTTCAGCTCGCGCACGAGCGCCGGTGCGCCCTCCGGTGTACCGGCATCCACAAGGACCGTGCTGCCGCCCGAAACGAGCAGCGTGCAGTCTCCCTCGCCTACATCAAGAAAATACGCGGTGTCCTCCTCGGGGAGGGACGCGGCGCCGAGCCGTTCGGCAAGCAGCAGTCCCCCGTCGAGCAGGAGCGCCGCCGCTGCGAGCACAAGCAGGAGCCGCCGCACACGCGCTTTCATTTTTATTCCTCGCAGGAACGGTACGAGTCAAACTCGTCGGTGATCTCCTTCGAAGGAGCCGCAGTCAGCAGGCTGACGACGAAAATCGCGATCAGACCGCAGACAAAGCCCGGAACGATCTCATACAGGTCGAAGATGCCGCCGGAAAGCTGCGCCCAGACCAGATCGACGATGCCGCCGACCAGGATGCCCGCATAAGCGCCCTGCTTGTTGGTGCGCTTCCAGAACAGCGAGCACAGAACGAGCGGACCGAAGGCCGAGCCGAAGCCGCCCCATGCGTAGGAGACCAGACCGAGAACCGTGCTGTTCTGGTTGGTCGCGATGAGAACGGCGATGACCGCAACGCCCATAACGCAGCCGCGGGAAACCCACATCAGCTCCTTCTCGGTCGCCTGCGGACGGATCTTGTTGTGATAAAAGTCCTTGGTCAGTGCAGACGCGGTAACGAGCAGCTGGGAGTCCGCAGTGGACATGATGGCTGCGAGGATAGCAGACAGGAAGATGCCTGCGATAAAGAGCGGGAAGAACTTGGAGACCATGGTGATGTAGATGATCTCCTGCTGGCCGTTGCCGTCGAGCAGGCCGTCGCCGAGAACCATGCGGCCGGAAACACCGATCATGACCGCGGCGGTCAGCGAGATAACGACCCATACCGTTGCGATGCGGCGGGATTTTTTGATCGCCGCCGGAGAGGAAATGCCCATAAAGCGCACGAGGATGTGCGGCTGACCGAAGTAGCCGAGACCCCATGCAACGAGTGAGACGATGCCTAGCGCGGTGTACGGCGTATTGGTCGCGCCGTCAACAAACATGCTCAGGAAGTTCGGGTTGAACGCCTCGACGCTCGAAATGAACTCCGCCGGGCCGCCCATGCGGAAAATCGCGATCAGCGGAACCGCAACCACGCAGAAGAACATCATGAGACCCTGGAAGAAGTCGGTCCAGCACACGGCGAAGAAGCCGCCTGCGAACGTATACGAGATAACGACGACTGCGCCGACCGTGAGCGATACCAGATACGGGATGCCGAAAACGGACGAGAACAGCTTTGCGCAGGAAACGAAGCCGGACGCGGTGTAGAACAGGAAGAATACCAGAATGAATACCGCCGAAATGACCGAGATCCAGCCGGATTCGTCATGGAAGCGGTTCTTGAAATACTCCGGCAGCGTGATCGCGTCGCCTGCCACCTTGGTGTACTGGCGCAGCGGCTTGGCTACGAGCAGCCAGTTGAGATAAGTGCCGATCGCAAGGCCGATGCCGATCCAGCCGGCGGAAATGCCGGACAGATATGCCGCGCCCGGCAGACCCATCAGCAGCCAGCCGGACATATCGGACGCCTGCGCACTCATCGAAGTGACCCAGGAGCCGAGCTTTCGTCCGCCGAGGAAGTATTCGGTCGTGGTCTTATTCTTGCCGACAAAATACATGCCGATACAGAGCATAAAAATCAAATAGACGCAGAATGCGGCTATGGTTACTATGCGGTTTGTCATCATTTTTTTACCCTCCATTTATACTGTTAATTATACAGGAAATCCGATAATTTTGCAAGATGCCGCCGCAAAAATTGCAAAATCTCGCAAAAATAATCATATTACACAATTCCGGTATGTTTTCACCGCTTTACTTTGGTAAAAGCGCTCAGTGCTGAAGCCAGCTCGGCTTTTCCCTCATGCGCACGCCCGCGGCGATGCCGAGCGCGGCGTACATCGTGAGCACCGAGGTGCCGCCGTATGAAAAAAACGGCAGCGTCAGGCCCATGACCGGCAGCAGACCGACATTCATGAAGATGTTCATGAACGTCTGAAACAGGAACATGCCGGCAACGCCGACCGCGAGCAGCGAGGAGAACGGTGTGGACGCGCGATAGGATACATAAAACAGGCGCGCGATGAGCAGGCTCAGCAGCAGGATGATCGCTATGCAGCCGAGAAAGCCGAGCTCCTCACCGGCGACCGAAAAGATATAGTCGGTCTGGTTCTCCGGGACGTTCTGGAGCTGTGTCATGGTGCCGTGCGTCAGGCCCTGTCCGGTGAGCTGTCCCGAGCCGATCGCGATCTTGCCGTAGGTCGTCTGAAGCGCAGCCTGCGGGTCGATCGACGGGTCGAACAGCACGAGTATTCGCGTGATCTGATATTTCTTCAGCACAAAATTCCACAGCACCGGCACGCTCGCCACCGCGACGCCCGCGCCGAGCGCGATCCATTTGAGCGACAGACCGGCTGCGAACAGCATAATGACCGCGATCATGAAATACTGGATCGCCATGCCCGAGTCGCCCGAGGAGACGACGACCGCCGCCATCATGATAAGCGTATGCAGCGCGATGACCGCAAGACCTCGCAGCTCGCTGATATACTCCCCGACCTCGGAGATATGCGCCGCCATCGTGAAGATGAAGATCAGCTTGCCGAGCTCGCCCGGCTGAAGGCTGGTCACGCCCAGATTGAGCCACGCGCGCTGACCGTTGACCTCCATGCCGAGAGGCGTGAACAGCAGCAGCTGAAGGCAGATGTTCACGATAACGAAGTTTTTCCACCTGTTCCGCAGCCCCTCCAGGTCGATGAGGCTCATCAGCACGAAGGCGCCGAAGCCGATCAGGATGGCCGCGCCCTGCACATACAGATTTTTCGTCGAACCGTCATCCTTGATCGAGACCGGGTTGAGCGTGGCGGAGTAGATGAGCGCCATGCCATAGCCGGAGCAGATAAAGGCGATGACCGCCAGATACAGATCGGTGTTTTTCAGATAATGCGCCACCGATTTGAAAAGGTCCATGCAGACCCTCCTTTTCCGTGTTCTTGTCATTCCATACGGAAATTATAATATCAAATTATATCATACCACAATGCCGCACATTTTTCGAGATTGAATTTCGTCAAATTTTTCGCACCCCTCACTGGAAAACTGTGCAGAACATTGTTATAATGGTTTTAACATTTAAGTGTGTGCGGCCGGGCGACATCCGTTCGCCGCGCTCCAGTTATCAGGAGGAATGTTATGTTATCCGACATCGAAATCGCACAGGGCTGCCAGATGCGCCCGATCACCGAGGTAGCGGCGGCGGCCGGTCTGGACACTGAGGATCTTGAGCTGTACGGCAGGTACAAGGCCAAGCTGTCCGCAGACGTATGGAAAAAGACCGCAGACAAGCCGGACGGCAAGCTCGTTCTCGTCACCGCCATCAACCCGACTCCTGCCGGCGAGGGCAAGACCACCACGACCGTCGGTCTGGGCGAGGCGCTCGCAAAAATGGGCAAAAAGGCCATGATCGCGCTGCGCGAGCCGTCTCTCGGCCCGGTATTCGGCATCAAGGGCGGCGCGGCAGGCGGCGGCTACGCGCAGGTCGTTCCGATGGAGGACATCAATCTGCACTTCACCGGCGACATGCACGCGATCACCGCGGCGAACAACCTGCTCTGCGCCATGCTCGACAACCACATGCAGCAGGGCAACGTGCTCGGCATCGATCCGCGCCGCGTCGTTTTCACCCGCGTCATGGATATGAACGACCGCGCGCTGCGCAACATCACGATCGGTCTCGGCGGCAAGGTAAACGGCGTGCCGCGCGAGGATCACTTCATGATCACGGTCGCGTCCGAGGTCATGGCCATCCTGTGTCTGGCGAAGGATCTCGACGACCTCAAGAAGCGCTTCGGCGATATTCTCGTCGCGTACACCTTTGCCGGCAAGCCGGTCTATGCGCGCGACCTGCACGCTGAGGGCGCGATGACCGCGCTCATGCGCGACGCCATCAAGCCGAACCTCGTTCAGACGCTCGAGGGCACCCCGGCGCTCATGCACGGCGGCCCGTTCGCGAACATCGCACACGGCTGCAACAGCGTTCAGGCGACCCGTCTCGCCATGAAGCTCGCTGATATCGCCATCACCGAGGCCGGCTTCGGCGCGGACCTCGGCGCAGAGAAGTTCATGGACATCAAGTGCCGCAAGGCCGGCATCTCTCCGGACTGCATCGTGCTCGTCGCGACCGTCCGCGCACTCAAGTACAACGGCGGCGTACCCAAGACCGAGCTGAACACCCCCGACATGAGCGCGCTCGAGCGCGGCATCTGCAACCTCGACGCACATCTGGACAACATGAAGAAGTTCGGCGTGCCGGTCGTTGTCGCCATCAACGCCTTCCCGACCGATACCGCCGAGGAGATGGAGTTCATCCGCAAGCACTGCGCAGAGCGCGGCGTCCGCGTTGCCCTGTCCGAGGTATTCGCCAAGGGCGGCGAAGGCGGCGAGGAGCTTGCGCGCGAGGTACTGACCGTGCTCGACGAGGGCAAGGCAGACTTCCATATGCTGTATGAGGACGAGCTGCCGCTCGAGGAGAAGATCCGCAAGATCGCCAAGGAAATCTACGGCGCAGACGGCGTGACCTTCGCGCCCGCAGCGCACAAGGAGCTTGCGAACATCACCGACATGGGCTACGGCCGTCTGCCGGTCTGCATCGCCAAGACGCAGTATTCGCTGTCCGACGACGCTTCGTTGCTCGGCCGTCCGAGCCAGTTCGTTGTAAGCGTCCGCTCGGCGCGTCTGGCAGCCGGCGCAGGCTTTGTTGTCGTAGAGACCGGCGCGGTCATGACCATGCCGGGTCTGCCGAAGGTTCCGGCGGCAGAAAAGATCGACGTGGACAATGCCGGTACGATCACCGGGCTCTTCTAAAGGGGTCTAAGGGGGACGCTGTCCCCCTTAGATACGCCCCCGGTTCCGGAGAAACCGGGG